>Ga0164315_10001522_pt1 | contig 17443 bp, 18 predicted proteins | sample GuaBasSedimGuay6_FD_113737 | JGI IMG/M metagenome (GOLD analysis project Ga0164315, IMG submission 113737) | Subseafloor sediment microbial communities from Guaymas Basin, Gulf of California, Mexico - Guay6, Core 4569-2, 0-3 cm | ecosystem: Environmental > Aquatic > Marine > Hydrothermal vents...
CCCGAAGCGCACGTCGCGGTAGGGGCTGCGCGCGACCGTCTTGAGCGCCTGATGCAGCGTCGGCGAAATCGCGTTCGTCCGCAGTCGGTGCCGAATGAACTGGACCGCCTCGTCGCGCATTTCGCGGCGCCGGCTGTAGGCCTGCCTGCGCAACGACGGGAGCGATTCCTTGCCCACCCGTACCAGCGTGTGGCCGGAAAATTCGAACTCGTCGCTGCGATAGGAAACACCGATGCGAAACGACTTGCCCTGATCCGGTTTGACGCGAAAGCGCACTGGAATCGCCAGGTCCGAACGCGGCGGCACCGTCCATGGCTTGCCGACGCGCGCCTTGTTCGGCAACGGGGCGATGACGCCCGGCGCAAGATCGAAGCTCCACTCCTTTGCAGGTTGGATGGTGTTGCGGCGCGACCGGGAGAAGAGCGGTTGGATCGACAATTCGGTGGGACGCGGGTTGTGGATCAGCACTTCGATCGTGATGTCCGACTGCCTGCGCGGCACGAAAGGCGGCGGCCGCAGTGCCATCGTCGGCGTGCGCAGCACCTCGAGCAGGTCCTTGGCTCGCATGCGCGACTCGGGATGCTCGAACGCTGTTTTTTCCAGCGCGTCTGCCGCGCGATCCCCCGTTTCCAGCAGGCGCCGCGCCGCCTCTTGCCGCTCCAGGGCCGAATGCGACGCAAGATCCTCGATCCACCCCTGGATCTCCGCATCCGACGGCGGGCCGCCGACCTCGGCGAGAACGAAAATCAACGCGGCCAACATCTCTGCTATCTACCAAACGCCTCTCGGACCCCTCCGTCAACCGTGAGATAGGCGCCCGTCGTGCGCGAGGCGCGTTCCGAGACGAGGAAAAGCGCCGCTTCGGCTACATCCTCCGGTCGCACCGGCAGCTTGAGCAGGTTGCGGCGCGCGTAGAACTCCTCCAATTCGTCCACCGGAACGCCGTGCGCCTGCGCGCGCTGCGCCCGCACCTCGTCGCTCCAGAGCCGTGTCCCGGCGAAGACCGCGTCGGGGTGCAGCGTGTTGACGCGCACGCCGATGTCCGCCGCTTCCAGCGCCAAGACCTTGGCCAGTTGCGCCTCGGCCGCCTTGGCCGCGCTGTAGGCGGCAAAGCCCTTGCCCGGCGCGAGCACGTTCTTGGAGGCGTTGAAGACGAACGCGCCGCCCAACCCCTGCGCGCGCAGCAACTTCATTCCCGCCCGCGCGACCAGGAAATGCGCGCGCGAATTGACGGCGAAGGAACGATCCCAGTCCTCCTCGGCGAGTTCCTCGATCGGCGCGGGGCGCGCGATGCCCGCGTTGGATACGACGATGTCGACGCCACCAAAAAAATCAACGGCAGCCCCAAAGGCGCGCTCGACGGTGCGCGCATCGCTGATGTCGCCCGTCACCCAGACGCGCCTTGGCCCCTTCGCGCCGCGGTCGAGATCGCACAGGACGAGGTGCGCCCCCTCCTGCGCGAAGCGCTCGGCGATGGCACGCCCGATCCCACTCGCCGCGCCCGTGATGAGCGCCACGCGGCCCGCGAGTTCGCCCGCTTCGGTCCATGCGGCGCGCTTGGCCAGTTGCAGCGGCCACTCCTCGACGTGGCGCATCTGCTCCTCGTCGATCGGTTCCCAGTCGGGACCGCACGCGGCGACCGTCAGCATCGTGTGGCGCCCGATGCGCAGGTTCTCGTCGGCGCGCTCGACGTTCTCGCCGTGCGCCACGAGCCCGCACCCCGGCACCATGAGCAGACGGCGATCGCCCGGCACGCTGTCGGCATCGCGCACGGCGACCGGCGCGCGGCCGACACGCAGCACATGGTCGGCCGTCGCAGGACCGCGCTGAACCGCTTCCACGAGCCGTTCGTCGTCGAGGAAGCCCATCACCGGCGGCGTACGGTCCCAGCGCAGAATTCCGCCGCCCAGCGCGCCGCGCAGCATGGGCGCCCACTCGCGCGCCGACTTCTCTTTGCCGCCGCCCGCGGTCAGGTTCGGAACCGGCGCCGCATCGACGCACGCGGCGACCATCGAGATGTGCCGTTCGTACGCCTGCTCGGCCGACTCGCCGAACGTGACGAGTCCGTGTTTCATGAGCACGATGCCCTCGACCGATGCGCGCGCCGTTCCTCGAGATTGGGCCACCGCACGCGCGAGATCGAAGCCGGGGCGCATGTAGGGAACGATCGCAACGCGCTCGCCCAACGCCGCGCGCACGCGCTCTTCGCCCTGCGGATGGTTGGTCAATGCCAGCAGCGAATCGGCGTGCGTGTGGAGCACCCAGCGGTCGGGCAGCAGCGCGTGCAGCAGCACCTCCAGCGAAGGGCGCCGCATGGCGGGGTCGACCAGCGCCTCCATCGCCGCCTGCATCATCTCCTCGTCGGAAAGAGCGGCCCCTGTCCCCATGGGCAGCAGATCCGCGAGACGCAGCGTGCAGAAGTCCGCCGCCTCGATGGTAGCCAGGTCGACCCCCGACGGCTTGAGGTGCATCACCTCCCGTTCACGTCCGAAACGGTCCGCCTCGCGCGCCTTGCACGACGTGTTGCCGCCGCCGGCGAGCACCAGCGATTCGTCGCTGCCGAGTTTGTGTGAGACTTCTGCGAGTTGCGTGCGCGCGTCCATGCGCCGCCAAGGTCGCATGGATCGGCGCCGACCGCTACTTGATCGCTTCCAGAATCGTGTTCAGCAGCAGGCGGTGGGCGGCGGCGATCGAAACCGCGTCCTTGGCCCGCTTCTGGTCAAAGTGCGCCATGGAGAAAAGCGCCTGCCCCTTGCCGAAGGGAACCCAGATCACGAGCGGCCACGACCCGAACTTCTCTTCCAGATCGTCCGAGCGCACCAGCACGCCGCCGCGCGCCTTCTTACCCGGCACACCGCCGATCTGCGCGAACTTGCCGGCTTCCTCGAGCCACCAGCGGACCTTGCCGTGCCGCAGGACGCCGTCGAGCAGCGGGCTAATGGTCGACGTGCCCTGCACCGCCACGATCACGTCTCCCTGCCTGCGCTTGGGAGTGACCTCCGTGATGCGCGGTTTGAGCGCCTCGGTCAGGTAGGGCGACAGCGCCCAGTCGGTCGCGACAACGAAGCCGCCGTTTTCGATGAACTTCTTGACGCGCTTCACCAGCAGCGGTCGCTGCAGCACCGTCGGGTTGCGGCCGCAGGCGATCAAAAGTACGCGCGTGTTCGCCAGCGAGTACTTAAGCAGTTTGGCGCGCGAGACGGTCTCGGCCGGAACGCCATACAAGCCCAGCACGCGCTCGATCTGGTCGAACTCGCCCCTCACCACGACGACAGAGCGCTTGGGCAACTCCTTCAGCTTCGTCCAGCGGTCTCCCAGGTCGCGCAGAACCTGTTTCACCGCAGTAGCGGTCGGCTTCGGCAGATCGACGGGCGGTTTGAGGGTCTGCTTGATGAGCGGTTTCGGCTGCTCGTCTTCCGGCGGCGCAAGATAGTGGTCGTCGCCCGACCCACCGCCGCCACCGAAGAACCAGAAACACCCCAGCCCTGCCGCCACCGCTCCCCAGAGCCAAGGCGCCACCCTGCGGCGCGATCGCCCGCGCAATGCAGCGCTCTGCACGCGCGCCTCAAGCCGTGCCACGGATGCTGGATTGCCCCCCTCGGCGCGGATCGCATCGCGTGCGTCGAGCAGGTCGCGATAAGCGGCGCGGGCGGCATCGGGCAGCAACTCGTAGCGCGGCGCGTTGGGATCGTCCGCGAGCGCCTCAAGGAAATCGTTTTCAGACACGGCGTGCCTCCTTCGTGTCGAACCGCAGTCGTAGCGCCTGCGTCGCCTGGTGCAGATGGACGCGCACCGTTGCGGGCGCGAGACCCAGTTCGGCGGCAATCGCCGAAAACTCCCAGCCCTCGAAGTGACGCAGCGTGAAGACCTGCGCCTGACGCGGTGAGAGTTGGGCGAGCCCCTCGCGCAGCCGTTCCGCGCGGTCATCGACCGGCGCCTCCGGACTCGCCAGCCGGGACGGCAGCGGCAAAGGCGCGCGACGGCGCCCGCGAAGCTGGTTGAGCGCGCGATTCACGACCGCGCGCCGCAGGTACGGGCCCGCATCGCGCTCCGGATCGATCTGCCCCTTCCCACGCAGCAGGGCGAAAAACGCCTCGGCCACCGCCTCTTCCGCATCGGCATCGGAGCCGGTAATGCGCTTGGCGGTGGCGAACATTTGCGCCCCGTACTGGGAAAACAGCTCGCCGAGCTCCATCTACCCCTTCTTACACCGGGGACCGGAGCTGCGTTTAGACCGATATACTCTTTTTCATGCGCGCGCTTACTTCGGTGGCCCTGCTCCTCTCCGCGATCCTGTTCGCGCCGACAGCCGAGGCGCGCCCGGAGTTCGCGCGCCGCGAGACGCTCGCCTGCGGCTATTGCCACATCCAGCCGCGCGGCGGCGGCCCGCGCAACGCCAACGGCCTGCGCTACGCGCGCAACGAGTTCAAGTTCCCGGTCACCAAGGGCAACCTAAACAGCTTCACGAAGCCCAAGCAGCGCGCCTCGATGGTGCGTGCGCGCGAGCTGATTCGTATCGACAACGTGCGCGCGGCGCATACCGAGCTGACGCGCCTCGCGCGCGGGGTCAAGGAGCAGTCGGCAAAGGAGCTGGTCGCCTCGGAGCTGCATCAGCTGGGCGTGCGCGGCGACGAGATTCTCGGGCAGGCGCGCATCCTGTTGCGCAAGAGTAGCCCCAAGAAACGCGAGACCGGCATCGAGATGCTCTGCATCGTCGCCAGCGCGTACAAGGGGCTGGACGCCCAGGTGCAGGCGTCGGCCGACCTCAAGGAATTGCGCCGCGACAAGCAGTTCAAGGCGCTGGTCAAGCGCGAAGAGCGCGAGGAAAAAGCGCGGCAGGCGCTACTGACCGCGCTCGCCCAGCGCCTCAATGGCAAGGACAAGAAGGCCCGCAAGTCGCTGGAAAAGGTGCGCAAGAGCTACGCGGGCACCCGCGCGGCCGAACGCGCCGCGGAACTGCTGGATCCGAAAAAAGAGCCGAAAAAAGAGCCAGAGAAAAAGCCGAAGGGCTGACTCGACGCGCTCGATGCGCTCCACCCCAAAAACTCCCCCATCCCGTAGATTAGGGGCCCGACCGATGACGCAGCCCGCGAGCCATCCCCTGACCATCCGCACCCGGGAGGAGATGTCGCCGGAGTACTTCGAGACCGTCTCGAAAATGCTGCGCAGCCAGGCCTACCGCGAGTTGGCCGCGGCGGTCGTTTTCGCCGAGGCGCTCTCGCTGGTTCCGACCGTCGAGTTCAAGCGCCACGTCGTGCATACGGTCGAGGAAGAGATGGAGCACTACGCCATCTGCGTGCGACTCGCGGAGCAGATCGGGCTTGCGGACTTCGACGCCGAATGCACGCGGCATGTGCGCGAGGACCGACCGGTCCCGGCGATCAAGTCGTTCCTTGAACTGGGCGTCGCGGCGTATCTGTACGACAGCGCCTCGGCCTTCCAGTTGCGCGAGTACGAAAACAGCTCGTTCGACCCCTACTGCCGTGTCATCGGCCGCATCCTCGAAGAGGAAGAGGGGCACGAGAACTTCGGCGCGGAGATGATGATTCAGATGAGCCGCGATCCCTCCAACCGCGAGGAGATCCAGCGCCACTTCGACAAGTGGCTGGCGGTTTCACTGCGCAGCTTCGGCCGCCCCGCCCACGAACGTAGCCGCGTCGCCATCGAGGCGGGACTCAAGACGCGCGACTCCGCTGCGGTCGCCCAGGACTACGTCGATTCCGCCAAGTCCACGGCGCGCCTCTGCGGCCTTGTGATTCCGACCCGCGAGCGACTGCTCGAACTCGGCACGGAAACCGCCGCCGACATCGACCTGGACGTTTGCCCCGCATTCCAGTGGCGCTAGGAGTGGCGCTAACGTGAAGCACATTCGCAAGCGCATCCTCGTCACCGGCGGTGCCGGCTTCATCGGCTCCCACCTCTGCGATCGACTTCTGAACGATGGCCACGAGGTGCTCTGCGTCGACAACTACTTCACCGGCACGCGAGAGAACCTGCACGCGCTGCACGGCAACCCGCATTTCGAGCTGATGCGCCACGACGTGACGTTTCCGCTCTTCGTGGAAGTGGACGAGATCTACAACCTCGCCTGCCCCGCGTCGCCCGTGCATTACCAGCACGACCCGGTGCAGACGACCAAGACGAGCGTGCACGGCGCGATCAACATGCTCGGCCTGGCGAAGCGACTGCGCGTGCCGATCCTGCAGGCGTCCACGTCGGAGGTCTATGGCGATCCCGACGTGGATCCGCAGCGCGAGGACTACTGGGGCCACGTCAACCCGATCGGACCGCGCGCCTGCTACGACGAGGGCAAGCGCTGCGCGGAGACGCTGTTTTTCGATTACCACCGCCAGCACAAGCTGCGCATCAAGGTGGCGCGCATCTTCAACACCTACGGGCCGCGCATGCATCCGAACGACGGCCGCGTGGTGTCGAACTTCGTCATGCAGGCGCTGCGCGGCGACCCGATCTCGCTCTATGGCGACGGCGACCAGACGCGCAGCTTCTGCTACGTGGACGACCTCGTAGATGGCCTGGTGCGCCTGATGGGGACGGACGACGACTTCACCGGTCCGATCAACCTGGGCAACCCGTCCCCCATCACGATCCACAAGCTCGCGCAGACGATCATCAAGCTGACCAACTCGCGCTCCGAGATCCTGCACAAGCCGCTGCCCGAAGACGACCCGCGCCAGCGCCGCCCCGACATCACGCTGGCCGGCGAAGCGCTCGACTGGACACCCGCCATCGGCCTCGAGGACGGCCTGCGCCGCACGATCGACTACTTCGCGCCCTTTGCGAGCGATTAAAGGACAATGCCGCGCGTGACCTTCGACGCGGCCGGCTCGCTTCTCTTTCAGCCCTACGACGTGCGTGGCATGCGGCTCGAAAACCGCGTGGTGCTGCCCGCCATGGTGACGCGGCTTTCGGGGGAGGACGGCGTGGTCAACGACGCGATCGTCGATCGTTACGTCCGTTACGCGACCGGCGAGCCGGGGCTCATGGTGGTCGAGGCGATGGCGGTGCACAGTGCCAAGAGCGGGCCGCTGCTGCGCGCCAGCTCATCGGAATTCGTGCCGGGACTGCGGCGGCTTACGGATGCCTGCCGCGCCGTGTCGCCCACGAAAACCGCGGCGCAAATCATCCACTTCCTCAAGATCGCGCGCAGCGGATGGCGGCAGAAGGTGCAGGACCTGACCGCCGAGGATCTCGACCGCATCGTGGACGACTATGGCGACACAGCGGCGCGCATTCGCGAAGCGGGCTTCGACGCCGTGGAGCTGCACATGGCGCACGCCTACACGCTCAGTTCGTTTTTGTCGCGCTACAACACGCGGCGCGACGGCTACGGCGGGCGCTCCATCGAAAACCGGCTGCGCTTGCCGTCGCGCGTTTTGCGGCGCGTGCGCGAACGGGTCGGCGACGACTATCCGATCGGCATTCGCTACGACGGCGAAGAGGCGATCAAGGATGGCTACTCCGTCGGCGAGGCGACCGCCATCGCGCAGCGCTTCGCGACACTGGGCGCAGACTACCTCTCCATATCCGCCGGCGGCAAGTTCGAGGACGCGGTGCAGACCAAGGGCGAACCGCTCTACCCCTACACCGGCTACTCGGGTGATCGCTGCATGCCGAACGTGCACTACCCCGACGGCCTCAACGTCTATCTCGCCGACGGCATTCGCTCGGGACTGCGTCAACGCGGACTGGAAACGCCCGTCGTGGCAGCGGGCAAGATCCGCACGCCGGAGTTTGCCGAAGCGATCCTGCGCGACGAACGCGCCGATCTGATCGGCATGGCGAGGCAACTTCTGGCCGACCCCGACTGGCCGCGCAAGGTGCGCGAGGGCCGGTCCGACGCGGTCGTGCCGTGCGTCTACAACAACGTCTGCAAGGCACTCGACGAGCGCTTCCACCGCGTGCGCTGCACCCTGTGGCGCAAGGGCGACCTGCACGCGCCGCCGCTGCCCGACGACAACAGCGCTCCTACCTGGCCCACCGACGCACGCCTCCAACTCGACGAACAGGACGGTGCGATCGTGCTCGACTGGACGCGGGCAGAGGACGCGGGCGAGGTCTATGGCTACATGGTCGAGCGCGGCGAGGGCGAGCGCTGGCTGCACGTCGATTCGGCGCGCGGCAGCGCCCACCGCTTCCGCGACGTGAGCGCGATCGGCGGCGTTGATTATCGCTACCGCGTGATCGCGTACGATCTCGCGGGCAACCGCTCGGAGCCGCTCGGCCCCGAGTCGATTCGGATCGGAGATGAACATGCCTGAACTCGCACTCGTGACCGGAGGCGAAACGGGAATCGGCGAAGCAATCGTCGCCGCGCTCGAGGCCGAAGGCTTCGAAGTGCGCACCGCCTCGCGCCGCAACGGCTGGGATTTGACCGCCGCCGGCGCGACGGAGCGACTCATTGCGGAACTCCCGCGACTGGATCTATTGGTCAACAACGCCGGCATTGCCGAATCCGCGCCGATCGCCAAAACGAGCGACGAAATGTGGGCGTTGCACTTCGAGCTGAACGTGCATGTGCCCTTTCGTCTCTGCCGCGCCGCCTACCCGCTGCTGAAGGCGGCACCCGCCGGGCGTGTGGTCAACATGGCCAGCACCGCCGCGCTGGAAGGCTCCCCCTACATCGCGGCGTATGCGGCCAGCAAGCACGCGCTTCTCGGTCTCACGCGCGTCATGGCGAAGGAGTGGAAGGGCATCCAGGTCAACGCAGTCTGCCCCGGTTTCGTCGATACGCCGCTGACCGAGCGCAGCGTCGCCAACATCGTCGCCGTCTCCGACCTGAGCCAGGAAGAAGCGCGCGAGGCGCTGGCGCGACAGAACAAGGGCGGCAAGTTGATCACCCCCACCGAGGTCGCCGACGCCGTAGCCAAACTCGTCCGCGAAGGCGGAACCGGCCAAGAGGTCGTGCTCGACTAGCTCGGTCGGAATCGGCCGCCGCTACTTGGAGGACTCTTCGAGCGAGGCCGGGATGCGGCCGTGATACAAGACATCGGGGCAGATGTCCGCGCCATTCGGCCACACAATCGTGCCGAGCTCCGGATCGACGGTTACCTCAGCGAACTGTGCCGGATCGTGGAGCGGTTCGAACACGGGCCCCACTAGGTAGGGCGATAAATCGATATCCCGCTCCGTTCCGTCCGAGAACCGGAGATGAACGGTCCGGCCGCCCATGGGCTCCACAGCAATGACACGAATCATGCCCTGATTCTACTCCAGCGGAGCGATCCGATTGAGCGGCTGCCCTGCGCGGGCTAGATCCCAGTCGTCGGCTAGCTCGACACGGTGCGACTCGGCCCACTCCACAACCAGACCTGCGGCGCGCCGCGGCAACGATCCTTCAAGAACCGCGAAGGTGTCGAGCCGAAACGTCGCCTCATGCCCTGCATAGCGCGCATGAAAGTGCGGCGGCGCGTGATCGTTGTAGTACATCGCAATCACGATTCCGAAGAACTCGCTGATTCTCGGCATGCGATTGCCAGCGTAGTACGGCACTCCGACCACTGAAGCACACGACCGCGCCACACCGGTGCAGCAAACGTACCCGGCACCGGATCACTGCACCGGATCACGACGGCCCTGCTTCGCTCGGGAATGCGGCACCGGGCTCAATTGCCGCTGGTTCGGCTGGTGGCTCCGAACCTCGCGCGGTATGCAAAACGCGCGTGCTGTCACGCGCCGAGCGTACGATCGAACCCGACATGGAACTGCCGCAGTTCAAGTACCACCCCGATCCGATCGCGACCGGCGCGATCGAGGCAAGTGACGAAGTCTGCGAATGCTGCGGCGAGCCACGCGGATACAAGTATGCTGGGGCCGTCTATTCGGTCGAGGATGTCGAGACGGTGTGCCCTTGGTGCATCGCGGACGGAAGCGTGACCCGGAAATTCGACGCCACGCTACTCGAAGGCCAGTTCGTTGGCGCGGCGGAGGTTTCGGCCGAGGTTGCACACGAAGTCGGCTGCAGGACACCCTCCTACGTGGCTTGGCAGGCAAACAACTGGATGGCGTGCTGCAACGATGCGTGCGAGTTCCACGGCGACGCACCCGCGCGTGAGCTGAAGGCGCTTTCGGCCAAAGGGATCGAGCAGCTGTCGGTAGACTCGGGCTTCCCTGTCGAGGATCTGCACTCGATTCTCGAGCACTACACCCCTTGTGGGAGTCCCGCGTTCTACAAGTTCGTGTGCCGCCACTGCGGACAAACTCGCTACACGGGCGACTGCGACTGATCCATCGCGATCGGGGAGACGGTGCCGGGTTCGTTTGCTGCAGGACCGGCTGATGGTTCCAGGCACCCGATGCGCCATCGTGTGGCACTAGAATTCGTCGACAGCGCCCGTCCAATCCGCGACTCGTGCCACCTGTTCCCGCGTCCCGCGCATGCGTCCGCGCTACGCCTGTGCAGCAAACGTTCCTAGCACCGAATCACCATCGTCAAGGCGCGCGCCTTCGAGTGCTATCTCACGTCCGGATCGGGGCGGGCGTTCGCAAAGCGGAACCTCTAACAGCAGAGATGCAGACGGGACGCGGGCTTGTACACTGATTCCATGCGGGGGCTGGGTTTGAGTTGCAGCGCGCTGGGGTTGATTCTGACTGTTAGCACGGCGCACGCCGGTGACCCATCGATCGAGTCGGTAGACTCCGTCACCAAGCAATACGAGCGCGGCTTCCGATGGATGGAGCGCGGCGTCTGGGTGATCCCCGAGTTGCTGGAGCGGATGGTCAACGAGGACCCGTTCGCCGCAGAGATCTTTGAGCGGCTCATGTGCGAATCCGATCCCGCGGCAAGCGCAGTGAAACCGCTCGTCAAGGCGCTCGGGCACTCGGACTCGACGATGCGCGCCTGCGCCGCGTTCGGGGCATGGCGACTGGACTACAGCGACGCGTGGACCGAGCTCCTCCCGGCGCTCTCCGCACGCGTCCGTGAAGATTCATCGACGCAAGTGCGACTGCATGCGCTGCGCGCACTTGCCCATGCGGGCGCGGGCGCACGCCGACCAGTCGTCTACGCGGCACTCGAGCAAGCGCTGACGGACTCCGATCCGAAGGTCGTCAAGGCCGCCGCAGTCGCGGCCGCGTGGATACGGATCTCTAAGAAACACGGCGGAGGAGTCGCGCGGCGATTGGAGTTGCTTTCAGACCAGGGACCCGAGGACCAACGCCGAGTCTTCCTGGATGCGCTGCATGCGTTCCGAGGCATTGGCAAGCCACCCGCCTTCCCCAAGGTCGAGCACCCACTGAGCCTAGTCCCGACGAACGGCCCGACGCCGTCGTACAGGGGGCGGATCACACGAGAACAACTCCGTGTGAAGGGCGGCAGCAAGCTGACTCGCGACGCTGTCTCCCTTGCGCTGTATTCGCTCGTGCGCACGCAGGGGCGGGGCGGATCCTGGGGCAGCGTCGAAGAGTCCTGCCTCGTCATGCTCGCCCTGCTCTCTGCCGGTTACACGGACCGGTTCGTGGACGCCGGCAGCTCGAGCCTCCCCTACGCGCACCACCCGACCATGAGGAGAACTGCCGCGCACGCCCTGCGCCGCGGCTTGTACGACCTTATCCACTCCGACACGGACCACGAGCTTGCCGCCCAGGTCATGGCGGAGGCGTACGGCATGACGGGTGATCCGATGTACCGGAAGGAAGCGCGCATGCGCGTCACACGATTGCTGCAGCGCAAGAAGATCTCGGTCTGGGGCGCCGATGCGCTCGACGCGGCGCAACGCGCCGGGATCGACCTGCAGCCGAACGTGATTCGTCGGGCCAAATCCGCGTCGGTCGGCGGCCGCGTCTGGATCCGGATGCTCGCGAAACGCAAGGTCAACCTGCAGCCGCTGCGAAACGATCCGCCCGCGTGGTCGCCACGCACCGATCTGGAGCACCTCCTGTTCGGGACGAAGGCGATGTTCCAGGTGGGAGACGTTGACTGGAAGACATGGAACACGACGCTTCGGCGCGCGCTAGTCCGCAATCAGAACAAAGTGGGGTCGCCGGAGGCCATCACCGGATCGTGGGAACCTCGTGGCCGCTGGAGCCGATTGGCGACCACCGCAATCTTGGCTCGGGCTCTAAGTGTCTACCACGATCGATCGCGATAACGAACCGACGGGCAGGCCAAGACGTCACCTGTTCAAGGAGGCGCGCCACCGCTACAACCAATGAGTGCGAACTACCTGCGCCACTCGATCCGGAGTCGGCCGCCGATCGCGCGTTCGGTCGGCCACCAAGAGGTCATTCGTCACCCCGGTCGTCCTCCGGGCCCTCGGGCAACAATTCAACGTAGTACGTCAATTCGACGTGCGCGCTCACCGCGGCCCACATGAGGCTCAACGACGGCCCCATGCAGAAGCCGACCAGTCCTTCGTCCCGAACCACGGGGTAGAGCAACCCGAGGTTTAGCGCCGTCACCCCTAGCGTCGCCCTCAGCTCCCGCAACCCCTCACCATTCTCGCGAAGGAACTCGTCGGCGATCGCTTCCTGCTCCCAGATCGGAAGTTCGAAACCGTCGCCGAGTTCATGAGAACATCCGTTCGACTTGTAGCCTGCCGTGATGCACGTCGTGGGCAGTTGATCGCCTCTGTGCCAAACGCGTTCGAATCTCAAACTGCTCTGCGCGACGTAAGCGTCAACATCGAAGTCCTCCCCAAGTGCGTAGATTGTGAATTGGTTCATGTAGAACTGGGAAGTCTAAGGTGCGCCGGGGTGCGCGACCATACCAACCCGCGCGCGTCACCCACATTGCGGGGCCACTCCCGTAAGCTCGCGAACTAGCGCCGGACAGCGACTTTTCCGCCGCGGCGCTTCGCGCAATGGCGTGACAGGCCAGCCGCTTGCAAGTCGGCCTCCCGACTCTGCCGAGGCATGCGCGTTCGAACGCTATCTCAACACCGGCTCCGGACGAGCGTTCGCGAAACGGCACGTCGAACAGCAGGAATCCCGCTGCCCGACCTCGGTTACCGTTCGCTCAACGCGAGATCCAGAAGATCTCCGATCTCAAGCTCGCCCGCCCACTGCTTGAGGTACTTCAGATCCACTGCCTCGCCCTGGACGCGGAGGACCCCCAACACATCGTTCCACTGGCGTTCAGATGCACGGCCGCCACGATCGAACCACTCCAGCTTGGCGAGGATGACGTCCTCCGCGGTGGCGACAAAGAACTCGCGCGCGTTCGGTGTGTCCTCAAGTCGATCCGGCGCACGGCGTGCCAGCGCCGCTTTGTCGTAACGCCGCTGCTTCGGCAAGAATACATCCACTTTGATCATCGATGCCTGGTGGATCAAGTTGAACGATGTCCGGTCGCGCAGCGCCTCCCGGATCATGTCGGCATCCACGTAGTAGTCGGCCACCAAGTCGGCGACAAACGGATCGACATGCGGGGACTCCAACTCGGCAACCAGATCGACGTCCATCGTTGCCCGCGCCATGCCATGCACCGAACTCGCGACGGATCCGCCGATCTGATACGCGACTCCGAGTCGATCCAGCACTTCCGCGACGGGAGTGAGCGCTGCGAGAAGGTCCGAGCCGGAACTCACCTCGCGCCCATCAGGCGCTCCACCAGGTCCGTCCCGTAGTGGAGTTCGGCGAAGGCCCGATCGATCTCGGCCTCGGTCGCATCGGGGTTCCGGCGTTGTAGCGCGCGCCGGGACAAGGCCGTCACCGTACGGGTCAAGGAGCGGGCCGACTCGAAGCGACGCGCCGCACTCGCACTACGAACAAGCTCCACCTGCCGCAGCATGATCGCCGGAGAAGTGTCGCTGATCGCCACGCGCACATTCTAGCCGGTGGGAGCCACGTCGCATCGGACCCTTCCAACTCCATCCGCGTCCTCCTTCGCCCTACCGGATACCGTACCGGGTTCATTTGCTGCAGGACCGACTGGGCGGCGCGTTCGTGAAAGGCCACTTCTAACAGCAGGGAAGTGCGCCACCGCTGGCGCAAAGCGACGCCACAAGTCGTGGCAGAGATTGACGTTGCCGCAATCCGATGGCGCACGCAGTACTGGTACCGCAGTACTGGTACCGCACGCAGTACTGGTACCGTTACTGGTACCGAGCGAAGCGAGCGCTCTCTAGAGTTTGAGTTCGTAGACGAGCAACTCGTGAAGGCGCTCGAAGCCGGCGGCTTCGTAGTTGGCCAGCATGGTCGGCTCGTTGCCGACGGCGACCAGTTCGAACGCCTCGATCTCGGGGTTCTCGAACGCGCTGCGAATCGACTCGGAGAGCAGCAGGTTGCCGAGCCCCTTGTGCAGCATGTTGGGCGGACCGTCGAGGTGCTCCAGCACGGCCAGCCCGGCCTGGCGCAGATCGACCTCGGCGAAGCCGATGATCTGTTTGCGGCGATAGGCGAGCAGGACGATGTACTGGTTCGTCTTGAGCAGCGAACGGGTCTGCTTGCCGTTGCGCGGAACGAGCTTGCGAACGAACTCGTGGAGTTCCTCCCAGTCGTCGTAGGTCGCGCGGCGCACCTCCGTACCGTCGAGGTGCAGTTCGCCGAACGTCTCCGGGCGCGCGATGCGCAGCAGCGAGTTGCAGGCCAGCAGCTTGAACCCGGACTTCTCCAGCAGTGCGCGCCCGCCGTGGTTCATGCCGCCCACTGTCGCGCGCACCTCGTGCTGCTTGCCGGCGCGCGCCTGGTCGAGCAGGCTCTGCACGACGAGGCGGCCAAAGCCCTTGTGGCGGTGACCGGGATGCACGATCGGCCCGACGAAGTGGGCGCGATGGAGGTCCTCGGAGTAGTCGAGGGCGCCGTATGCGATCACGCCGTCTTCGCCATCGACGACACGCGGGCGACGAACATCGCCTCCCTTGCCTCGCGCCCCGGCGTCGGCCAGCACCTCGAGGTCGGTGGACGGCGGGAACGGGTCGATACAGTCCTTGGGCCGGGATCGCACGACCCGGGCCAATTCGGCCACCGAAGCCGAGTCCGCGCTCGTGAAAGCGCGCGTCTCTGTCATCGCTCGCATTTCTTATCGACCATCCGGTAAAACACCATGCAACATGGCGTTGCCCTTCGAACTCCTGGTGCAGGACCGAGTCGCCCTGCTCTCCTTTATTCGGCCAGATACCCTGAACAGCTTGACCTTCGAGGTCTATCAAGAGCTTGTCCAGTTTTTCGAGGCCGCCCCCCGAAACGACGACTTTGATGTCATCGTGGTGACCGGGACGGGCCGCGGATTCTGCAGCGGCGGCGACGTCCACGAAATCATCGGGGAGCTTTTCTCCCGCGACATGAAGGGAATGGTCGAATTCACGCGCATGACGGGCGATCTCGTCAAGGCGATTCGGCTGGTGGACAAGCCGGTCATTGCCGCCATTAACGGCCTCGCAGCCGGGGCGGGCGCCGTCATTGCGCTCGCTGCCGACCTGCGGGTCATGGCGGAATCCGCGTCGTTCCGGTTCCTCTTCACCCACGTCGGCCTGACGGGCGCGGACATGGGCGCGGGCTACCTGCTCCCCCACATCGTCGGCCTCTCCAAGGCGACCGAGATGCTCATGCTGGGCGACAAGGTGGATGCCGCGACCGCCGAGCGCTTCGGACTCGCCAACCGCGTGGTGCCCGACAATGAGACACTCGACGCCGCGATGGAGTGGGCGAAACGGCTGGCGGAGGGCCCGCGCCTGGCCATCGCGATGACCAAGCGCATGGTCCAGAACGAACTCACGATGGACATCGTCGCGGCGATCGAGGCCGAAGCGCAGGCGCAGGCGCTGATGCTCATGGGCAAGGACCACCGCGCCTTCTACGACGCGTTCAAGGAAAAGCGCAAGCCGCGCTTCACCGGCGAATGAGCCAGCCCGACCTCCGCGCCCGCGTCCGCGCCGCTGCCGCGAAACACGTCGCGCCGGTCGCGCGCCGCATGGACGCCGAGCGTATCTTCTTGCGCGAACCGCTCGACGCGCTGGCCAAAGAGGGGCTTGTCGGCGCGCCGATTCCCGCTGCGTATGGCGGCGCGGGCATGACGAACGCGGAGTCGATTATCGTTTATGAGGAACTCGGCCGCGTCTGCTCATCGACGCGCGGTTGCCTCGCGGTGCAGGTCGGCCTGGTCGCGCAGTGCATTCTCGACTGGGGCAGCGAGGAACAGAAGCAGAAATGGCTTCCGCGGCTCTGCTCGATGGAGTCGATCGGCTGCTACGGCCTCACCGAGCCGGAAGCGGGCTCCGACGTGGCCAGCATGCAGACGCGTGCGGTGCTCGACGAGGGCGGCACGACCGGCCGCATCACCGGCGAAAAGTGGTGGATCACGAACGGCACCATCGCGGATGTCGGCATCGTCTTCGCACGCACATCCGAGCCCGATGACCCGCGCAAACCGCACCGCGGCATCACGGCTTTCCTGTGCACCGACATTCCCGCCGAGAAGATGGATGATCCCGAACTCGGCCACCGCGGTTCCGTCCACGCGCGCCTGCTGCTCGACGACACGCCGGGCGAGGTCCTCGGCGGCGTTGGTCGCGGCTTCCACGTCGCCATGAGCGCACTCGAACACGGGCGCCTCGGGGTGGCGGCGGGCGCCGTCGGCCTGCATCAGGCTTGTTTGGACGAAGTCGTCGCGTTCGCGCGCACTCGCAAACAGTTCGGACGGCGATTGGGCGATTTTCAGCTCTACCAGGGCGACATCGCGGACATGGCGACGCAACTCGAGGCGTCGCGCCAACTCTGCGCGCACGCCGCGCGCCTCCACGACGCCGGCGACGAGCACCGCAATCGCGCCACCTCGATGGCCAAACTCTTCTGCACCGAGGCGGCGGCCGCGGCGGCGGGCAAGGCGGTGTTGATGCTGGGCGCACGCGGCTACTCCAACGCGCACCCCGTCGAACGCTACTACCGCGATATCAAGGGCCTCGAGATCTACGAAGGCACAAGCCACATCCAACGCCTGATCATCGCGCGCGACATCATCGGCAAGAGTTCTTAGTGTCGAATCCCTACCGCATCCACGCGTTCGTCTGCACACGCGGCAAGACCTGTCCCACGCAGGGCAGCGACGCGATCTGGGCGGAACTCAAACGGCGCGTCTGCGAGCGCGGACTGCAAGACGAGATCCGCGTCTCGAAGTCGGGCTGCGTCGGCCAGTGCGGCCACGGACCGATGGCGTGCGTCTACCCGGACAACGTCTGGTACGGCGCACTCGAACTCGGCGACGTGGACGCGCTGCTCGATCATCTCGTCGAAGGCCGCGTGCACGAGGCGAAGGTCTATCACCCGCCCGCGCCCGGCAGCAACAAGCAGCCCGTTACCTGAGCAATACAACCCGCATGCACGGGGGATGTACCGTTCACGCATGATCTGGGAGCCTGTCCGAGTAACCGTCGTCGGACCGAGACCGAGCGAGGACAAGGCCAGCGAGCGGCGGCGACGACGCTGTATCCCAGAGAACTTACTGCGAGGAGGCGCCGCGAAGCTGGCCGCAGCCGCAGCCGGTCGAATC
>Ga0164315_10001525_pt1 | contig 17435 bp, 27 predicted proteins | sample GuaBasSedimGuay6_FD_113737 | JGI IMG/M metagenome (GOLD analysis project Ga0164315, IMG submission 113737) | Subseafloor sediment microbial communities from Guaymas Basin, Gulf of California, Mexico - Guay6, Core 4569-2, 0-3 cm | ecosystem: Environmental > Aquatic > Marine > Hydrothermal vents...
CAGAGTCACCATAGCCAGTAGCACGGTGAGCTACACGAGCGCGGTACTTAATAGTATCTGCTACCGGCATAAAATGTTTTAAACCGTTAAGGTTACGTAAATACTTCTGAGGGATTGCTAACATAGCATTTGCGAAAGTTGCAGGGTGAACATTAGAGTTAAGTGCATTACCGTCAATATCTAACTGTGCAGATAAATCAACTACATGAGACACTGCTGTTTTTAACAGACCATCATTCAAAGCAAGGTATGGGTCACCTGAAGCTATATCACCTTCTAGCATCCACTCTTCCAGATCTTGTGCTGCACGTTCTGCAATTAAACGCATTACATGTTGCTCAAAAGATTGACCTTCGATATTATCTTCCAATAATTCATAGGGAAGATGGATTTCAGCCATGATCTCTTTAGTATTCAGCTCAATCTGTGCTGTGGTAGGTGCTGAACGATCTGCTGCGGGTAAATAACGATCATTAGTACCGTCGTCTGCCGCATAAGGTGAAGTACCTTGTGGTGCAGCTTTCATAATACGCTGACCAAAACCTAAGCGATTAATCTTACGTGTTGGTGCACCCATACGTACAATACGTGACTGGTTAAGGATAGTAGGCTGTTCCTGGATCATATCAATAAATTGATTAGCCTGTTCTGGGTTTAAAAGGCCACCGTTTGAGTTCAGATCAGCAATAGCTAAATCCGCACGACGGGCCAGTTCTTTGTTACTCATAGACATTAGGTATATCTCCTAAAAACTTTTAATAATTAATTAACGTGCCGTTGGTGGCTCGTTACTTGAAACGATCACCAAACATTCCGTCAAACGGGCTTGCGTCTTCGCGTTTAGCTTTAGCTACATCGAGATCTTCTTCATCAGTAGCATCAGCTTCATCATCATCTGAGCGTGAGACTGTATCGCCTCCTAGCTCATCAATGTCACCTTTCATATCATCAACAGAGCGTGTGATAGTAGCCATAGTTTCACCCATAGTAGTAACAGCTGCTGCCATTGTTGCCATAGCAGTAGCCATAGCATTGTCAGAACCACCAGTTTCCGAAGTACTTTCTCCAGTATCTTCTTCATCAGTACGTTCAACCTTAGCGTCTTCTGCAGGTTTCATAGCTGCCGCGACTGCTTTGGTTACTACATCTTCCAGGTCACCCCTTGTTACATAGTCTTTTTTATCATCAGTGTCTTCTGCGTCATCACGAGAGACATCTTCAGTTGTTTCGTCAATATCCTTAGCGTCTGCTTCAGTATCTTTACGTACAACCTTCTTATTACCTTTTTTTGCGATTGCCATGTCATCAGGCTCCTTTATTGATTTTCGGTCTGCCCGAGCCTGTTCGATGACTTCACGAGGAAGCGAATCAATAAGACTGGTCATATATTGTGTAAATTCGTCACATACATTTTGAATTAAAACTTTTCTGTCGTCAAGGGGTAATCCTGAATATAGGACTACGTTCTCTAAAACATCACGCAAAACGAATATTGCATCCCATGATGCGTCAGTAAATGTCGGGTCTGCTAGTGCAGTAGCGAAGTTTAAATGACCCCACCCCCAATTACCATAAGCCTGCTCTATAACAGAGCGGTACACCTTAGTAGGAATGTCGTCATCTTTGGTCTTAGACACCATTCCAGTAACGCCATCACCTAAGCGTATCTTACGTATCTCATTGCCTTCTGGTACATCATGTCTGGTTACTATAGTGCCACCTTCTACAGACTCAATACCATCAGTTTTATAATTAACATCTCGCTCCCCTAACCAGCTTTCTACTGATGCTACGTCACTAAACGTTTCATCAAATTCTAAACCTACTAGGGTGACACCTGTAATTTTGCTATCTGATCTTGAGGCCATTGTCACAGTAGAGATGTTAGCCGTAAAACCATTACCTAGTTCAATAGGTACTACAGGATCATCTAAGTTATCTCCTGTACGTTTAGCATAATAGTTACCACTGTCATTTACAACCAGCTCATAATCTTCACCTAATGCGAAAGAATCCATAAACTCTTCTGCTTCTTCGTTAGATATGCCTTCAGGGAAATCAATGGATAGTAAACCATCTGCCCTTTTTACTTTAGACCGTACACGGAGGTTCCTATCTGTATGTGACATATTACCTTCTTCCTGTTTACTACGTATTATTTTAAACCCAGTTCGATTGGCCGGGGACCCTACCAGAGATAGGTACTCTGGTTCTACAAGCTTTAATAGACCTACTTCTTTGATCGCCATTATTTACCTCCTTTGCCTTCTACAAAGTTATAGATATGGCTATGCTCAAAGGCCGTATCAGTTGTTGTATGTCTTGTTATGGAATGAGAGTGTCCATTTGTAATAGAAGTTCCGCCCATTAAAGGTCTCCCCTCTTTGTCTAGGAGTACAAAAAACTCATGAGTGTGTTTATCGTATATATCAGGCTCTGTTGTGCCTATTCTATCTTGCTCGTTAGGTACCTCGATATCCGTATACATCACTTTAACGAAAGCTTCGTACGAATAGCCGTTTAGATTTCCATCCAATACGCCTTGCCACATATCATCATCTGGTATATACATACCTACGACCCAGGCACCTTCTATGAAATCTTTATCGCCTTCTCTGGCAATGAAAGATTCCACAACATACACTTTACCTGTTATATCGTCGTTATCATGATTTACGTCTATACCATACCCTGCAGCCATAAACCCATAAGCAAAGTCCCGTACTGACTGCTTGGTATGGAAATCCCCGTATACATTAGGTGCATCAGGGATTATAACCTCTGCGAATACTAAACGATCAAAGCCTTCATCGTCTTTTGTTATAACGATAGCCACTTAATAACTTTACCTTTATTGAAGTTGATTGCAATCTTTTAACTGATTGTAATGCAGTATCTCTTAAAAGTAAACCTATTCGCTACCATGTTCCGCTGCCTTCTCTCCTACTCCTGTCTCTCCATTAGACTCTCTGTCCTTAATATCAGTATCTTTTTGTGCTTGTTCATCATCTTCTTTTTCACCTTCTCCTGTTTGCTGTGAGGCTCCTAGGATCTTCTGTGATAGTACCATAGGCATATCCATCCACTCTTCATAGCCTTCTTCTCCTTCTTCTGGGTACTGCGTTAATGATAACTGCATAGTCTCATTAGTCACTTCTATAGCCATACGAGGTGTTACACCACCCATAACATTTACTGCTGTAAGAGTTTTAATAACCTGATCTGGATTGGTAACACTAGGGCCTTTTGTCTCCACCTTAACTGTCATAAGATTAAGACCATTAGGGTGGTTAACAAAATTCTTATTAAAAAACTCATCATGAGTTTGTCTTTCTGGCATAAACACTTGAGACTCTGCCAGGTATGCGGCTACATTAGCTGTGGCAAAATTTATATTCTGAGACATGCCTATAACTACTGGTGATAGCCTAAAGGAAGACATAACCTTAGCCATGTTAGCATCATCATATTCTTTAAAAAGACCATCACTTGGTCTAACATCACTCAATCTCTCTATCTGTAGTGTAACACTACCTTTTTCATCCAACCCTGTTGTTTCCGGGATGGCCTCTATAAGCATGATCTGGTTTTGACGTTCTTTGCCTACACCATCACCTTGTAATAACTTATTTAAATCCTGGAAAGATTGTCGTGTCAGTCGCCCACCTGCTACAGACATAATCATTGGAGGTACTGTATTATCTTCAAAATACCTCATGTTTACTTCTTCTGCTTCCCTGCTACCTAGAATAGATGGCATCTGTGATATCCATCTTGGTAGCCCGTAACTGTCTTCTGAGTACTGGTGTTCATGTAGTAACTCTGTAGCCTTATACTTCTTTTGTACTTTAGCATCATCACCTGCGTATCTGCCTGTACGGTAGTCCATATCTCTAGGATCACCAAACTCTTTATAGTATGTCTTTACCGTGCCATAACTTTGTACATACCTTCTGAATCGTTTGTATTCTGTTATTTTACTTCTAGTGCCACCACGAACTACAGAAGTTACAATAGGTACAGGATCACCTATCTTTTTCATTAATCGTATATTATATGATTTAGCATGCCGTAGTAAGGAGGGTTTTCCTCTAGCGTTTCTTATTACTTCTATAAAACCAAAACCGTACTTTTCATAGTCTGTGGTTTTCTTTGATTGTATACCTACCAGGCTTTCTTCTGTATTAGGTGATTCTATGAAAGACTCTAATAGATTTTTTTCTTCCTCTTTTACCTCCATACCTTCTACCATAGGAACCGCTCTGTAGCCGTATCGTACTATGTTAGTAGTCATAGCCTCTATGCATTGTCTTAATATATTAGACTGCTCAAACAAGCTAGAAAGACTTTGTATGCTATAGGGTGTTGCTAATATAGTTCCTTGTGTTACTGAGTCTGTGAACCCATCTATATCTTCTGCCTGTCTGCTCATATCAGCACGTTTATTCTTTCTTCTGACAACTCTTACTTTAGTGTTATCTGAAGTTTTTCTTTTACGTATTCTAAGCGGCATTAGTTTTTCCTCTGAATACATACCCTTCCTGGCGCAGTATCTCATTTAACGTTTCAGTCTGCATGCTATTGTCAATATGTAGGGTAACCACCCACCCACCTTTTCCCGAACTTTGTGAATGTGCTATGATTACACACTTTTTACCTTTTACTAGTTGGTTCACCTGGTCTCTTATCCTACCTGCTTCCGTACCTATACCAGCTTTGTACGCATCTGGTGTGTCTACACCTTGCAAACGCACTCGTACCTTCTTGTATAAGTTATCTATGCCTAAGCTTACTAGTAGAATTAAATCATCACCAGAATGGACTTCTTGAACTTCTGCTTGATAGCAGGGTGTTTTGGTTTCCATTGAGTTGTCCCGTTCTATTATGTTATTTCACAATAGAATTATAGGGACTATTGAAGGGTATTACAAGGAAGGTTGATTGTACTTGATTCGTTTAACCCAATTAGGTAATTTGTCGGACTTCCATAATGCTACTGTTTTACTTTTATCTAGGTAAGAACACATTATGTCATAATGTCCGTGTTTCTTTATTACTCTTAAATACCCTGGGTTGGCGTAACCTAAACCATAAGGCATTTTTTTACCTATACGCTCTATGTCTTGATCATCCATTTGTATGTAGACTCTACCTACTCCTTGATCTACTATAAGAGCTAACCCACTTAACGGTTTAGAGTCTGAAGGTTTATGAGATGATCGTATGTTAAGTTTAGGTTCTCTATTCCACGCATAATTCATAACACTCTCCGTATATATAATTCAGTGTCATCACAGTATCCTGTCTCCCAATCCGTGGAAGTACATACTTCTTCACTTATGTAGAGGAACCCTTCAATCAACCCCTCTTCTGGTAATACACATGTGAACTCATTACCTAAATTACTTATGTTTTCCTGTAAGCCATCATACCTATTTCCTTGGCGTACTACTACTAAGGTTAAGCCTGTTATAAGCTCATTACTTTCCGACAGACCAAAATTTACTAACTTTCGTGCTTGGTATACAGTGCCATACTCATGTCCTGGTGGTTTATCCGTAACACCATTTAAGTCTATTGGTAAACCTATGTTCATTTTTTTCTCCTCACTCTTATTCTGCTTTTATTCTTAACTCTTCTAATAGGCTTTTCTAAATCAAATCTTATTCTTGGTGGGGAAGGTAAGTGTACTCCGGTGAACACTGATACACACGATTGGAAATTAACACCATTTCTTGGTTTACCTGTTTCTGGATCTATGTAATTGAGCCTGCTACGTGGTACCAACTGATAGGTACAATGCTTTTCTATCTTTTGGTACCATGCCGTATCACTAGTATCCGGGTGTAGCATGAACACCCGTAAACCTCTGTTAGACTCTAGGATGATCTTGTCTATCCATTTATCCATCTGGGAAAAAGGAGGATTAACGAATACCGCACCTAATACACTACCGTCACCTAGTGTCATGATGTAGCGAAGCCAGTCTACTTCTAACCCGTTATCGTTTTCATCAATGTATAATGATGTTTTCTTATTACTTTCACTGGCGCAAGGGTCTAGTATAAATTCTACTTTGGCTATCTCTTCTATCTGTTTTACAAACCATCCTTGTGTTTGCCAATAATCCCGTACTGATTGTTTAGTGGTGCTTGTTATGTTTTTCATTTCTTTCTTCCTTTAATACATACTACCTTCTCTAATTTGTTAAAAGTATACAAAACCCCAATTACTAATAACATAAGCAACAGTACTATAAAACTTAGTGGTGATAATATTAAAAGTAGCAATGCTATTACCCAGTGGTATATTGTTATATTTTCTCCGCTATACCATAATGCATACAGTGTAATTATTATAAGACACACCATAAGGGGATAAGTTAACTTACAATAAGCATCCATTAGCCTTCTACCCCTCTATAAACTCTACATCCCCTGAGGCGATCCACTCTATACCTCCTAAGCTCTGTAATAAACCGTCGTCACTCTTCATTGCATACTCTCCTGCATACACTTCATCAACGTCAAATGTCCAGGCATATCTTAAATCTATTAAGATGCCCTCTAATGCCTTAGCTGACTCTTTTACTGATAGGCCTTTGAATGTATTTCTTATTTTTACTCTACATCTGTATACCTTAGTTCGATCCATTATGCTGCTCTCCTTGTATGTTTTATAGCAGGTTTTACTATAGACCATGGTAGCATTGTCTCTTCTACAGGCCAGCTAGAGTACCCATTATCGTACATATGCTCCGGCACTGTTACGTTTTTTATAAAACTATTAACATTCCGTACCTCTAGTTGTTTAAGAAGCATTCTTAATGCACTCTTTGTCATAATACTCTCCTTATTTTATTAACTACCATCTTCATACCCTATACTTCTAAGTATGTACATTCTTACTTGTTCTTTACTCATTGAGTCTGTTATAGACTTAAACGAATAACGTACACCTCTACCTACATTAGCTCGTAACTCGTCGTATATAAAATCAACTAATGTCTCGACAAAAGATAAAGTATCTACTCGTAGTCTACAAGTATTAAATAAGGCAGTTAACATATATAATGCTTCTGTTTGGTCTTGTAAACTATACTCATATATTGTATGTTCAGAGTTATAACCAGATGTAACATTACTGTCCTCTGCTGTTCTTTCAATATGTACACGTAAAGATAAAGATCTGTTGTGAGGCCTTCTGTCTAATTCAAAATAGTATTTATACCTGCAAGATCTATATTCATCAATATCCATAGAACTACTGTTATGCAAATTACGTGCTTGTGTCCTTGTTATATATTTTGTACTATCTTCCCCTTGTTTGAACCCTTCCTTTTTACCACTAGCATACCCGGACTCAAAGCCCGACTCATATGCTTTTTCTTGTACTGTATGCCTCTGTGCATCTAGGTTCCTTTTTACCCTGATACGAGATTTTGCAGTTGATTGCAATTCTGTCATCTTCTCTTCCTCCTTACCCGTAAATTTGGTACTTGGTTTTCTGATGTTGTTGGCTTTGACACTACTGATCTGCAACATAACTTGTGCAAGCCCCGAGAGAGCTTTTCCTGCTGATTTGGTAGACCTACCAGTAGAGAGGATGGTGTTTCTGATAGCTTGAATATCTTCACGATCACTAGTTGACATGCGTCTTTCTTCCCCCATGGGTCTGCCCATGTGTGATTTCTTATACTACTAACAGCTTGTGGTCTATCTTCCGCTTCTGTGAAGCATATGTCACAATGCTCCCCATTTAACGCTGTAGTTCCCTGCTTTAATATTAAGGCTACCCATATCATATATACTCTCCTGTCACTCTCACTTTACCGTTAGCTACCCGTACTAACTCTACACCTTCCATAAACTCAATATGATGAGCCAATGTATCTGCCTTAAGCCAGTGTGGTGGTACTATTTCTAAAGTAAACCTTTTATCCCACTTCTGTTTTGGTACTGTAGAATTATATGCTCGTATTATGGATACCCGGGTACCGAACTGGTATGCTATGTTATCTATTACGTCTCCTGCCATCTTTGCACACTGATACCAACGGTTTATTAGCTTTCTATCTGTAAATGGGGGTATATTCTTCTCTCCACGACTTACTTTATACTTATCATAGAGAAAATCATTAATATGTGTGTATTTAGAGATCCTTTGGTGCTCAAACTGCTTTCTGCCGCCTCCGTGGTACTGAGGGTGCCCTGTACCCCTCCATGGATGTTCAAGCTCGTGTGTAGCCTTCTGAGAGGCTCTAGTAGTGCTATTTTGGCTATATTGTACCCATTTAGGCTTTTTTACCCCTAAATAGCGGTTTTCATAGAGTTTTTGTCTACTTTTACCCTCTTTTTCCTCTATTCTGGTGCCTATACATAGCCATTCTGACTCAGAATAGGTGATTAATCGACTGTATTCATGGTCATCATCTATAATATGTGCGGCATATATAGGTGCTGTATCTTCTACATGCTCATGAAAGCATACATCTACAGCTGCTCCAAGGTTCCACATGTGATAGGAAGGCTTATCAGGGTCTTGATATGTGACTATTTTACGACTTAAATCTTGTGATAGGTACCCATAACATACGGAAAATGGGCCTAATTCATCTTGTAAGTCTTCTAATAGGCTTGCTAAGTTCTTTCCTTCTGTTAACTTAGCCTGATCTACCTTATCGAATCTATTTCTATAGCCATATCTATATACAGAGTCACAACCAATAACATCTGAAAGTAATAGGCTATCAGATAATCGAGTAATTGTAGGGTCCAAACACATCATGTTCTTCTCCTTCTTCTTCTTGCCTCATGTTCATGCCTATCTGCTTCAACAAATCCCCACTCCGCGTAGTCCTCATACTCCTCAGATACATTCTCTACTACGTCATCCCCTTCTGTATCTTCATACACCCCCTGTGGTCTTTCAGCGTCTTCTATATACTCATTTAGACTTTCCTGCATGGTATGTGGTTCTGAGTATTCAGTACTCAATATATTCTGTGGCACCCCTACATACTGTTTAATATTATCTGTGGCTAAGTCGATGTTAGATAGTAGTTCCTCTAACCTGCGCTTAGTAGATTCTGTACTGCTTGCTGCTAGTGCTGCAGAGTTTCTTATGTCACCTAATATAACCATGGTAGTTATTGCATTTGATTGCAATATCTTAATCTGATTCTGTAGAGACTCCGTTTTGCTATCAATAAGTACAGAAACAGCTTCTATGGTTATACTAACTTTACTATCTACATTACCTTTTCTCTTCCTTATCTTTAATGGACGATAGATGGTTCCCATACCACATTCTCCTGTTCTGTTATTTTGTCACATACTTCTTTATCAGGGCATTCATTACAATCCTTAGGTACGTCCCCTTTTATTGCTTCTTTTAACCTATCCAAGTTATCAATAGTTCTATCCATAGCTTCTAGGTATAAAGCTTCAGGGTCATTGATATCTACATACTCACTTTTAGCCATAGTATCTATGACAGAGGTTAGTATCTGGACTGCGATAAAGGAAGTTGCTGTTATAGGTGTTTCCTCTAAAGCTTTTGTTATTTCATAAGAGGATTTAACCATTAAGCCTAAAATATCTTTCTTAGTAATACCTTTAACATTCTTTAATACATTATCCTGTATATTACGCGTTATACTTTCAATTAACTTTATTACACTTTCATCATTTGTCATAATTTATATCTCTCTTTAATAGGTGCCGATTATATATCAACACCTGGGTTATAACTATATAGCTACAGGTGCACTGATCTTTGGGTGTGGATCATAGCCTACTATCTTGATATCTTTATAAGAATAGTCAAATATATTATCTACACCTTCTGCGAGCTGTAACGTAGGTAACGTACGTGTATGTCTTTTAAGTTGGGTATTAACTTGCTCCTTGTGGTTTAGATAAATATGAGCGTCACCTAAAATATGAGTATACGTATGAGCAATGTGATTAGTCTGTTTAGCTAACATTTCTGTTAATATGGCATAGCTTGCTATATTAAAAGGTACGCCAAGGAACATGTCTGCACTGCGCTGGTACATTTGCAGATCGAGGTAACGTGTGGGTAACTCACAAGCATTGATATACTCTAATAATTCGTCTTTACCCATGTGTACTATGTCAGGTAAATCTTTGAGATATGTTTTTCGTAACTCAGGTACTGTCATCTCTCTTGAGTATACTTGAAAGAACATATGACATGGTGGCAGAGCCATATTTTCTAATTCCCCTACATTCCAGGAATTAACTATCATACGACGATCTTCAGGGTTAGTTAATAGAGTATCTACAACCTGGGATATCTGATCAATACCTGATCCATTATTATACCCTCCGTTGTACTCACCCCACTTACGCCACTGAGCCCCATACACTGGTCCTAAATTCCCCTGTTTGTCACTCCATTCGCCCCATATGTGTACATCATTATCTGTTAGGTACTTAGTGTTAGTATCGCCCGATAGTAACCAAAGCAGCTCATGTATAACACCTTTCATGTATACCTTTTTAGTGGTGACCACAGGTAAACCTTTTGTGAGATCAAAAGTCATCTTCTCCGCAAAAAGCGATCTGGTTCCAGTTCCCGTTCTGTCCCCTCTGTCATTACCGTGTGTTGCTATGCGTTGTAATAAATCTAAATAAGTTTTCATTTTATCTCCATTTTTTCATTAATAATTCTATCTCTAGCTACTTCTCTTAGTGCCATTATAAGTACATAGAATAAACTATGTATAAAAGCAAACATAAACCAACCTAGTAGAATGTAGGCTAGTAGTTGGGTACCTACTATTATTCTTCTATAATACCTCCAGTATTTATTACTTACTTCTCCTGCCATCTCCTTATCAGATATAGCATCTGATAAATACCCTACAGTAAATAAAATAGTAAGGAGAAACACTATAAGCATATAAAAAGTTAAAATGTTTTCTGCCCAGGATATGTTGTATAGCCCGCCTAAAATAATACAGGCTGTGATCTGTATATCTAATGTTACTATTTGTACTGCACTACGTGTTTTCATTGACTCCTCCTATAGAACTTTATATGTTATATTTTGTATTGTTGTTTCTTTTTCTCCTACCCAGGTAGGCTTAATCCATATCTTGTCTCTGTATTTTGGGTGGTTCTTAAAACGTTCATTGTCTAGTCTTCGCCATGCACCCCTTCTAGTGTGTGGATGAGGGCTGTTATGGTGTCCTCCTTGGGGCTCTATATACTCTGTTGGTAGTTTGTTAAGGAAGATAATAGTGGGTAGGTCTGAGCGCGTCCATGGCTTCTTAGCGTGTATTTTACGATGCTGTATTCCTTTACGCTCTATTGGGTATAGATCACTATGCCCCAATGCTCTTAACGTTGTAGCCATCTTAACTAGGATGGCTGTCATGAATCTTTGTATGCGTTCTTCTTTATCTCCTTTGTAATCAAACTTTCCATTTTCTACCTCAGATGCATTCCATTTTTCATTTCTTGTTCCTTGTGCTTGCATTAACCTGGAACTGTATTGACCATTTTCCTCTCGCATAATACCAAACCACATTAACTTATCACGCTGTGTAGGGTATAGTATGTTTACAAACTTAGGCATGCCATTTTCTTCTCTAAAAGAGACATAGAAATAATTATACTTAAGAGTGATATGTTCGTTTAGCACTATCGTTTTATCCATGAACAGGAAGTCTTGCGATGGCTTATATAGACATGCGTCATCCATTAGTTCAGAAAAAGCTTTATCTGTTACCTCTATACGAGCCCTTTCTACTTCTGCCTGTTTAGCTATATGTGTATCCTTATCTAACACAAATAAAGGAACAAAAGCCCAGTCCAAAACAATAGGTAACACCTTTGATATTATCTTTATGTACCCTGCATCTTCTCTTTTGCTCATTAGATACTCTCCTTGCGTTTTCTCCTGACTCTCCTTTTATTTAGTACAGGTGTCCACGAAGTGTAGAGGTAAGGAAAATGGTTATGCTCTTCCATCTGCCATAGCTGTTCGTTGCCATAGCTTGAATAGGGCATAAAGGCAGGGCAGTCTCTTTCGTACTTTTTACCTTTGGTTTTCACAAGGTTTGGGAATTTCTTCCAGTCTGTTCGTTTGATGCGAAAACACATACAATTACTTGGTGACTTAGACCATTCAAAGGGCATGCCTTTATTTTTGATAAGATCTACCGTATCCTGGAAATCATCTATCGTGTTCCGCCATAGAAAAGATAAATAATAGTACTCATCCTTAACTACCTCATCCACCCTGTTATTTTTAGGTAGTACGTGTCTTGGTTCTTTTACTGTTTTTCTTCTTGTTCTTATTGGCATGTTCACCTCCACCTTGTTTCTTTCCGCTCTGGCAATTAGGACACCATAATCCTTTGCTAGGGCTACATAACGCGGCATAGTATCCGCATCTTGGGCATTGTACTTCAACACTACCTGACATGGTATACCTCTTACTTTATAGGAATTATATAGGTATCACCTGTTGGTAACTCAAAAGGTCTTATAGGTTTAGTTACCTTATCTTTATCCATATATGTATACTCTACAAAAGCAGCTATAGTGGCTAGGCCGTTACGTGACTCTAATACTCGTATTCTTATCTGTGCATTGCTGCATACGTTATAACCTCTTGCCATCTCTATACCTTTTAGTGTATCTTTCAGTCCAAGATTATCACTTTGTAATTTAATGATACGATCCTTATCACTTTTTAAGGCCTGTACACAGGTAACATAGCGTTGTTGAAGCTCTTCTAATTCTTGTGCCAGTACATTATTTTGTTTTCTGCTACGATTAACCTTAATTCTTCTCATGATCCTCCTTTATAGCTTTATTTAAGTTTTCTTCGATACACAAAAAGTCTGAAGGTGTAATAGTACGGGGTAGATCTATTGTACTTATAACCCCAGTGCCTTTCATCACAGCCATGACACTAGTGTCTATCGTTTTAGCTAGATCTATACTTATACGTGCTAAGTGCCTTTCTGTTAGTTTTTTTTTATTTTGTGTAGCATTGAATAATTCTACACTTTTATTTAATTGTTTAGTCATAGGTCTATTGGTGAGGGTTTTCTCTTGTAACAGCTGTGTCAGTCTTTCTCTTTCCCGATCATTCTCTTCCAGAGTTTTTCTTAATTTTTCATTCTCTTCTCTTAAAGGTTTATAGTATTCTCTATCCAGTCTATCTATAGTAACTTGTTCTGCTTCTCTGAAACCAGTCTGATAGCCGAGCTTAAAGGATCGTGTGTCTATGCCTTCCTTTTCTTTGGTCTTATGTTTTATTTTAATCCTGGGCATCCCTGTTCCTCCATTATTTTCTTTAGAAGATCACGTTCTGCTTCTATGTATGAAAAAGAATCAACAAGTTCTTGATGGTCTTCCCTTAACACCTGTAAGGTAATTCTTAAATCTTTTACTTTATTTTGTTCAATACAAAGTAACATAGACATATGCTCATACTGATAAGCCCACTCTTCTTCGAGAATATTATATAAATCAAGTAGTATTTCTTTATACCTGGCTGTTTTTTTTAAGTTATTATGTTTTATTTTAATCCTTGACATCAGTACCTCCCTTTTTGTATTTTTCTTTTTAATTTAGCATACTTGGCATGCAGCATTTTATTTATACGATTAGCTTCTTGTTCAACTCTTTTTTTATACCTACGCTCGCATTCCCGTTGCTGGTATTTTAACTGATTAGAAAGATGTATTATATTACCTTCCAGGCTTTTTATTACTGCTTTAGTTTTACCATCTGCTTGTTCATACCCTGCAGTAAAACCAAGTGAATAGCTGTCAACTTGTTTGATCTTTCTGTTTATTTTCAATCGTTCCACTAACACCTCCTCTTCTTATCTTTATCTTTCGTTTACCTTTACTTTTGTTAATGGACTGCCCACTGTTTTTTTCTATTTCAAGTTCTAACTGCTTCTGTACTTTTTCGTACTGTGATTGCAGGTCACTCAATTCTTTAGCATGCCTTTTTTCTATTTGTTCCTGATCGTTCAAAGCTTGATAACATCCTGAATCATAGATACTATTATAGGGTAGCTTTATTATATCTACGCATATGCTTTCTACGTCCTGGCCTTTTAATACTTTACTAGCGGCCCAGGAATACCCATCTAATTTTATTTTTTTTTCTTTTTCCTGTTTACGTATAAACCGAGCTTCGTAGGTAAACACTACGGGTGTGTATTTTTTTAGTAGGTCTAACACATCCAAGGCCAATACTTTATAACATGTAGTAAAGAAATTTTCTTGTATAATAGATTCTTTGTCCTTTATTAATACTACTTCTTCTACTGCGCCTCTCGTACTATAAGCATAGTTATGCGCAATAGCATCTCTTAGCCTCTCTCTTGATACTATACTTGCTACTTCATTTCGTAACTCTTCAGTAACTGTAATAGTAATAGGTTGTCCTCTAAATTGTATTTCTAGTGCTCCGTATTCCAACATGTCTAATAGGTTAAGGTTTTCTGGTATTAGACGTACCAAAGCTTGCGCTTCTGTATAACCCTGTTCTTCTATCCATTCAACGTATAACTCTTCTGTATTACTTACTGCCATACGTTTTACTCCTTTTTTTTTACTAGGTATATATTGTGCCATACCAGTGAATGTTTGTCAAAGAATACTATGTGGGTGACTTAGAATTTTATTTACAGGGTGGTTACGTTTATAACAAAGGTGTGTTAAAGGACGAGTACACTTTTGTGAACAAAGGTATGTAGGTATATCCATAACGCTACACTAAGGAACCTATATAGGTAACTTTGAAAATTGGTATTCATAACAAAACCTCTGCGCCACGCTTTGAGCCTGTGGATAACTTTTGTATGGTCAATTTTTTGTCTGTGTATAACTTTTACGTGTCATAAAAATGACGGTAGAGCCTGTGTATAACTTTACCGTCTAGGTTGTGGATAACTTTCTTAGCAAGCTTCTACTATCTGCTCGGTTAGTAATAGTATATCAATGTTATCCTGAAAATATCTATTACATGCTTGCTCTACCGTGATACCCCCCGTATCCCATACTTCAAAAATACTATTTAATAGTTCTTCGTACTCCTCTTGATTTTCTATGTTTGTTTCCATCTCATCGCCATCCCATTTGAATGTTATGACTGTTAACGATGGTATGATTTTAACGTCTGATATGATAGCTGTACTCATGATATATAATCCTATAGTTTATATGCGTTGGTTAGGTTAGACGGCCTGTTAGACCGTCTGTGATGGCTATACTAGGTTACCGTTCTCATATTGTCTTACGGATAAGATATTTACCCCTTCTGCTAAAAGTACGGGGTGGGCTTTCAATAGATTACTAACTGCGTTCGCCCCTTTTTCCGCTACTGTGATAAACGATTCTAGGTAGGTTCTGTTATGTCTCTGGTACGCTATAACTGTCTTAAGTGATTTCATGATATATAATCCTATATGTTTATACATTGATTAGGTTAGACGGCCTGTTAGGCCGTCTGTGATGGCTATTTAGTAAGTTACCTTACTATATTTTACGTTCTGGAATACCGCTGTTTTAGCCTTGCTATACTTGCCTGACTTCATAGCCGAGATCATTTTGTCGATTACTTTTTGATCTAAGTTATGTTTTTCCTTACGTTGGGTAAAGAACGTTAAACCTTGCGTAGTTAGCCTTACAAGGCCGTTCCCTGTCTTTTCTATGCGTCCTAACTTACCATGATAGCTAAGTGCTTTAGTCATACCCTGAAAAGCCTTGAAAGCCTTCTCTGGTACGCTATTACGCTTAATAGAGTTCATACCCAAAACGCTCATAATAGCGTCCGTATAACTGAATAAGGCGTGTCCCGCTGGAGTAGAAAGGATAGGAGCGTAAACCGTATGGCTAGGTTTTACTGCCTCTTTCTTTACTGTAGGGACTTTACTAGACGCCTTTACTATGTCGCTTGCTAAGGTAGCTGGGTTTACTACTGTTTTCTTAATGGTTTTCATGATTGACTCGTTCCCGTTTGGGGGTTAGTGGTTCGGGTTGTTTCCCTTGCCTGTATCTAATATCGTCTATGCAACTTTCTTTGTCAATAGTTATTTTGCAATTGATTGCAATTAATTTATTTATGTAAATAAAGCTTGACAAGCCCTTTTGTTAGTAACCTGTTAGTAACTTTTTTACTATAACGCATAAGGGTTGTGGATAACTTTAGTGTCAAAATAATGCCTGTGCATAAGTTACTAACCGACAAATATTTGACGGTGGATAACATGTGGATAACTTTTTTGCCTGTTAGTAACCTGTGCATAACATGTGGATAACTTTTTTCATTTGTATAACTTTTGGCGAACTCGGATCACCAGCACCACTAGTATATACAGCACTGTGCGCACCAGCAGGGGTGTAGTAAATACAAATAGGTGCGGAGAAGGTAGGGTGTCACCACCAGCACTCACCAGCACTCACCAGTCAGTCCACCAGCAGTTAGTAAAGCGTTTAGGGTGCGCAGGGGTGATGGTCTCCCTTTTTTATAAACAGCAGCAGAGCAGCAGCACATAGAATTTAAAATAAAAAAATACCCTACTTGTTACGGTAGGGTAAACGTTAAACTTAATACTTATTATTTTTAAGAAACCAACTAACATTAAACGTGTGATTAGCAATCAATTGTTCTTGTAAATAATACTCATCATCTGTTAAATGATGTACTAGTATACGATCATCATTAGATACCCATACATAGAGTAAACCTACTTCCTCCATATCGAATACGTCTAACTCAATACGTTCTAACCCTTCCGTACATTCAAGGCTAAAAAAGTCTGTAGGTAGAAAAGGATAATCTACTTTATACCCGTTATGGTAGAACGTATCTCCTATCCTGTACGCGGTATGCTGGAATAGATACTTAGCATTATCCATGCTACCTCCCCAATACTCTTTATATATCCATACATACATATCTAATACATTGGTGAAAGTATGGTCTGCTTTCATATCAATTACTGGTGGTAAATACTTACTCTTTTTAATACTTGGTTTTATTGGTTTCATGGTATCGCCCTTTTTGTTGGTTTGCTTAATTACTGTAATATAAAAAAGATTGAACCGCCGTCCCCCTGTATATAATGGTGATATACTTTTTTTATCTCGCCGTCATCCTTATACGTTATCTCTTCGAACGCATCGCAATTGCCATACCCAATATCATCGGGTAGGTACTCTTTACCTTTTACGGATTGTAGCGCCTTATATGCTCCTATGGCTTCGCTAAATGGCATATCTTCTTTGCTTAATACATTATAGTTGTATATACCTAAAATCTTGTATAGCTCCTCATACAAAGTTACGTTATGTATACTGGATATTAAGGCGTCTCTTACGCTGTTTACTCTTTTACTATCATCCTTGAATAGTGGATCTACTAACCTTGATA
>Ga0164315_10001526_pt1 | contig 17432 bp, 9 predicted proteins | sample GuaBasSedimGuay6_FD_113737 | JGI IMG/M metagenome (GOLD analysis project Ga0164315, IMG submission 113737) | Subseafloor sediment microbial communities from Guaymas Basin, Gulf of California, Mexico - Guay6, Core 4569-2, 0-3 cm | ecosystem: Environmental > Aquatic > Marine > Hydrothermal vents >...
GAGCGTTCTCGTTCGACTTGCATGCCTAATCCATGCCGCCAGTGTTCGTTCTGAGCCAGGATCAAACTCTCCGTTGTCAAAATATTAACAACAGGATTCATGTCCTGTCTTTTTTCGCAAGAACCATCCAGACGCCTACGACTTCCACGCGCCATCCCGAAGGACTTTGCGCCTGGTCGAAAACGTTGGACGACTCGGAATTGCATTCGGGCCATCGCACGCTATTCTGTTGTCAAAGAGCAGTACCGTGCGTACGCTGCCGCCGGTCCCCCTAAGTAGGGGCAAGCAATGTACTCAAGAACCGGAAGACTGTCAATAAGTTTTTTGACTTTTTCCGGTAGCCTCAAGTCCCACCCTCGAAAGCCCTTGAAGAGCTGTCGAGGCAAAAAGCTACCCGGACGAGACGGTCACGCCGTCATCCGGGCAACGAGGGCGCAAGTTATATCCCCCGGGCACAGGAGTCAAAGAGAAAAAGACGTATTTCAGAGAAATTAACTTCAACCACGTAACCCCTTGCGCCTATATAACTTCACTCAGGCAAAAGGGGGCTCACATGTCTGCATGTGTCCTTCCCGTCACGAAACGGGCGTGGCGGAAGGTACACATTTACCTTCAAGAATCCCGGAACCTTTGGTCCACCAAGCGATTTCACCCCCCGCCGACGGGCACAGGTCATGCAGTGAAGTCACCGTAAACCTGGTTACCTATTTGTTTCTTGTGAAAACCCGACAGCGTAGCGCATAGTTGCGACGCTCCGGATAGGCAGCCGGATTACGGCGGGACGCGGCAGCAGGGAGGCAGCATGCGGCGGTTTCTGGAAATCACGATTTCACCACGATGGGTGCGGAGTATCCTGTGGGGATTGACCTTCGCGTTCGTCCTGGCCATGGCCGGTTCCCTGGCGATGCTGGACCGCTTCGCCCGCGATCTGCCGTCGCTGGACGCTCTCGAGTCCATAGACCCCTCGGTCAAGACTATCATCTTTGCAGCCAACGGCGACACCCTGCGGGAGTTCTATACCGAGAACCGCACCATTGTGCCCTTGAGCCGTATCCCCCGCCGCCTGCAGGAAGCCGTGGTTTCGGTGGAAGACCGGCGTTTCCGGAACCACTACGGGATAGATCTGCGACGCCTGGTCAGTGTGGTCTGGATCAACCTCAGTACCAGCCGCAGCCCCGGCGCCAGCACCCTGACCCAACAGCTGGCCCGGAACCTGTTCCTCACCCCGGAGAAACGGATCACGCGCAAACTCAAGGAGATGATCCTGGCGGTGCAGATCGAGCAGATCTACACCAAGGACGAGATCCTTGCCATGTATCTAAATCAGATCTACCTGGGCAAGGGGTCCTATGGGGTGCAGGCTGCCGCACACACCTTCTTCGGCAAGGATGTCTGGGACCTCGAGGACGCCCAGTCCACCATGCTCGCAGGCATGATCCAGCGACCGGAACGCTACAACCCCTTCAACCACCTGGACCGGGCCTACACGCGGCGAGCCACGGTTCTGGAGACCATGATCCAGGCCGGTGTCCTGACCCGGGCCGAAGCCGAAACCATTTCCGCCACGGAAATCCGTCCCGTCGCCAGCACTGCCCGGGACGGCATCCCGGCTGGATTCGCCGCCTTCTTTGTCGAAGAAGTGCGCAAGACCCTCGAGAAGGATTACGGCGCCGACCGCCTCTACAAGGACGGCCTCCGGGTCTGGACCACTCTCGTGCCCCGGTACCAGTTGTGGATGGAGGAGGCTCTCGAATCCCATCTGGCCACCGAGGAAACAGACCGCGAATACCCCATGACCCGGGCCAGGCACGACAGCCTGGTCGCGGTGGACGAAACACCGGAAAGCCTGGAATACCTGCAGGGTGCCGCCCTGCTGCAGGACGTAAGGACCGGCGCCCTGCTCGGCATGGTCGGCGGTCGCTCGTTCATCGACAGCAAGTGGAATCTGTCGACCCAGGCCAATCGCCAGCCCGGTTCCATCTTCAAGCCCTTTGTCTATCTGACGGCTCTGCAAAGGGGCTATACCACCAGCAGCATCCTCATGGACACGCCGTTCATGCTGGACACGGGCGTCAGCCTGTGGCGGCCCAAGAACTTCAGCGGCCGGTTCCGGGGACCCATGACCCTGCGCTTTGCCCTGAGCCGCTCGGTCAATACTCCCACGGCAAAACTGTACCTGGACTTCGGCCTGGCGCCGGTGCTGGAGAATGTGGAAGCCCTGGGCTTCACCACGCCCCTGCCCCGGGTCCCGGCGTTGTTCCTGGGTGCAGGCGAAGTCACCCTGCGCGAGGTGGTGGGCGCCTACAGCACCTTCGCCAACCACGGCGTTGCCACCACCCAACACCTCATCACCAGGGTGGAAGCCGCCGACGGGGAGATCCTCTTCCAGCAACGCATCCAACAGCGCGAGGCGCTGGACCCGGCCGAGGCCTACATGATGACCAACCTGCTGAACACCACCCTCAAGGAGGGTACCGGCCGCAGTGCCAGCTGGCGTGGCTTCACCAAGACCGGCGCCGGCAAGACCGGCACCACCAACGAAAGCACCAACGCCTGGTTCTGCGGCTTCACGCCGAGTTTCTGCGGTGGCGTGTGGGTCGGGTTCGATACGGCGACGCCCATGGGACGCGGCGCCACCGGTGCCCGTATGGCCCTGCCTATCTGGGCGAGCTTCATGGGCAGGATCTCCGACGAGAAGGGTGAAGAACCCTTCGTGCGCCCGCCGACCATCCTGGAGCGGAGCGTGTGCCTGCGCACTGGCATGTTGGCCACCAGTCGCTGCGACTCGGTGGCCGTGGAAGTCTATCTGCCCGACAATTTCCCCCAGGAGGTGTGCGACATGCACGGGGGACAGTTGCAGGATTTCCAGGGGCAGGATAAGGGTTTCAAGACGTTGGACGGCGGGGACGACGAGTTCTAGCCTGACGCCGGATCACCCCAGTCGTTCCAGAACCAGATCCCGCGGCAGTACAGCACGGGAGGAATAGGTCAGCGCACTGCTGATGCGTGTTGCGGCCACCTGCGCTCCGGCCTGCCGGTCAGAGAAGACCCTCGCCACCACGTCACCTTTGGCCAGCCGGTCCCCGATCATGGGCAGGAACTCGATCCCGCAACTCAGATCCAGCGGGTCCTCCACCTTGCGCCGCGCCCCGCCCATGTCCGCCAGGGCCAAGCCCAGTTCCCGGCACTCGGTACCGGCCAACCAGCCGTCAACCGGCGCGGTGACCTCCAACGCCAGCGGCGCCATGGTCAGCCCGAAATCCTCGCGTCCCGCATCGATAACGCCGCCCTGGGCCGCCAACCACAGTTCCAGCTTTTCCCAGGCGCTGCCGTCGTCCCACGCAGCCCGCACCCTCTGCCTGGCAGTTTCGGGATCCGTCACCAGGCCCGCGGTCAAGACCATCTGCGCCACCAGATCCTCCGTCAATGCCACCAGATCCGCCGGCCCCGTCCCACGTCCGTCCGGCTTCAAGGCAGCCAGCGCCTCCACCGTTTCGTGGGCATGACCGATCATGCGTCCCAGGGGTTGATCCATGTCCGAAAACACAACCGCCATCTTCCGTCCGTGGGCCCTGCCCACAGCCACCAGGGCCTCGGCCAACGCACGAGCCTGCGCCAGATCACACATGAACGCACCCGACCCTGTCTTCAGATCGATAACGATGGTCCGCGGTCCCGCGGCGAGTTTCTTGGACATGATCGAGGCGGTGATCAACGGCACGCAGTCCACGGTACCGGTGACGTCGCGCAGGGCATAGATGCGCCCGTCCGCCGGGGCGATGGTGCCGCTCTGGCCCATGATGGCACAGCCCACATCGCCCACGATGCGCAGGAACTCGTGGTTTTCCAGGTGGATCCCGTAGCCGGGGATGGCCTCCAGTTTGTCCAGGGTACCCCCGGTGTGGCCCAGCCCCCGGCCAGACAACATGGGCACGCACAGCCCGCACGCGGCGGCCAGGGGCGCCAACAGCAGACTGACCTTGTCCCCCACGCCACCGGTGGAGTGTTTGTCTGCCGACGGTGCCGGCAATCCGGAGACATCCAGTTCGTCGCCGCTTGCCAGCATCACACCGGCCAGGTCGGCGGTTTCGGTGGCGGTCATGCCCCGGAACCAGACGGCCATGAGCCAGGCCGCCATCTGGTACTCGGGCACTTCGCCCGCGGTAAAGCCGTCCACCAGAGCGGCAAGCTGTTCGCGGTCCAGGGCGTGGCCGTGTTTCTTGGCTTCTATGAGTTCCAGCACATTCACCCGGTGGTCTCCCCGTTGAAGTCGGTAAAAGCACCCGGCATCAGGACAGCCAGGGTGGTGATCTCCACCGGCCCGTCCACACCGTCCCTGCCGGCCATGATGATCCGCAGCTCGGGGCCGAATTCCCTCAGCACCTGACGACAGGCGCCACACGGCGGCGTGGGCTGCCGGTCGCCGCCGCAAATGGCGATGGCCTCCAGCTCCCTCTCGCCGGCCGCCACGGCGGCGGCCACGGCGTGCCGCTCGGCGCACACCGACAGACCGAAACTGATGTTCTCCACGTTCACACCCAGGTGCACGTCTCCCCGCGCGTCCCGCAGCGCCGCCCCCACCCGGAAGTCGGAATAGGGCGCATGGGCCCGATCCCGGATAGCGGCGGCTGCCGCCACCAATTCACGATCGCGTTCATCCATGAGCTCGTCCTTCCTGGAGTTCGGGCAGGAAACTGTTGCCCACCTTGAAATCAGTGACGCCGTGGAAGTCGGCGAAGGTCGCCGCCACATCCATGAAGCCCTGTCTCAGCTTCAGGTCGCGGCCACCGTCCACACCGGCCAACCTGGCCAGCAGGGGCACGTGCTCACGGGAATGGTCGGTACTCGGCGTCGTGGGATCGTTGCCGTGATCCGCCGTCATTACCAGCAGTTCACCGTCGCGCTGGCGCTCGAGGAATCCCGCCAGCCAGCGGTCGAAAACCACCAGGCCGTCTCGCATGCCCTCGGGGTCGTTGCGATGTCCCCACAGCATGTCGAAGTCCACCAGGTTGAGCAGTATCAATTCGTCGCCGGTTGCCGCTTCCCCATGCAACAGATCCAATTGCGCCATGCCCTGTTCATTGCTCTTCGCCACCTGGCTCTCGTCGATCCCCACGCCGGCGTAGAGGTCACGGATCTTGCCGATGGCTCGCACCACCACGCCGTGCTCCTGTAAAAGGGGCAGCAACAGGCCCGCCGGCGGGACCAGGGAGTAGTCGTGGCGGTCCGGTGTGCGGACATACGCGCCCGCCGCCCCGGTGAAGGGCCGGGCGATGACCCGACTCACTCCGTGAGGCGGCACCAGCATCTCCCGCGCCACCTCGCAGACCCTGTACAGTTCCTCCAGTGAACATACACTGTCGTGGGCCGCGATCTGAAAAACGCTGTCGGCCGACGTGTAGACGATGAGTCGTCCGCTGCCGATGTGCTCGTCCCCCAGTTCGGCGATGATGGCCGTTCCGCTGGCCGCCCGGTTGCCCATGATCTCCCACCCCGTACGGCGGGTGAATTCGGCGATCACCTCGGCGGGAAAGCCCTCGGGATAGGTGGGGAACGGAACCTCCGTCACCACGCCCATCAATTCCCAATGCCCGGTGGTGGAATCCTTGCCGGCCGACAATTCCTGCAGACGCCCCCAGCACCCGGCAGGATCCGCCGCCGGGGTTACGCCGGCGATGTGATGCAGGTTTCCCAGACCCAGGGACGCCAGGGCCGGCAGATCCAGGCCACCTACGACCCGGGCCAGGTTCCCCAGGGTGTCGCTGCCTTCATCCCCGAAGTCGGCGGCATCGTGAGCTCCACCCACACCCAGTCCGTCCAGTACGATCATGATGGCCCGTGCCATGTCCACCTCCGGTTGCGGTTCGTTGCCTCCAGAGACACAGCTTAGATTCGTCCTGCCCGCGGCGTCAACGGCCCAGCATGCTTCCCGCCATGCGCCCCGGCCTTGCCAGCAGGGCCATCGCGGTTACAATGAGCACATGGATGCCCTGTTCCCCACCAATGCCGCCGAACTCGCGAACGCCCCCCTGGCCGATCGCATGCGCCCGCGTACCCTCGACGAGGTCGTGGGCCAGGATGCCCTGCTCGGGGAGCACGGTCCCCTGCGCCTGCTGCTCGAGGGGGATTCCCTGCCCTCCCTGCTGCTGTGGGGACCACCGGGCTGCGGCAAGACCACCGTGGCCCGGCTGGCCGCCGTCCACACCAGGGCCCGGTTCCTCGAGTACAGCGCCGTGGCCGTGGGCGCGAAGGAAATCAAGGCGGTCATGGTGGAATCCGAGAAACTGGCCCGCGCCACGGGCCAGCACACCATCCTTTTCCTGGATGAGATCCACCGCTTCAACAAGGCCCAGCAGGACGCCCTGCTGCCCTGGGTGGAAAAGGGCGCCGTCACGCTCATCGGGGCCACCACCGAAAACCCCAGCTTCGAGGTCAACAGCGCCCTCATCTCGCGCACGCGCCTCTTCGTTCTGCAGCCCCTGGATGCGCCCGCCGTGCGCCTGCTGCTGGAGCGGTCCCTGACCCGGGACACCGGTCTTGCCGGTGCCCTGCGACTTACCGACGGCGCCCTCGATGCCCTGGCTGTTTCATGCGAGGGGGACGCCCGCGCTGCCCTGGGCCTGCTCGAGACCCTCGCCGCTGCGGTGGCGGCGGGCGCCGTACCCGGTGCCCCGGACAAGGCCGTGGACACCGCCATGATGACCACCATCGTCGGTGAACGAGCCGCCCGCTTCGACAAGGGTGGCGACGAGCATTTCAACGTCGTCAGCGCCCTGCACAAGAGCCTGCGCAACAGTGACGTCCAGGCGGCTGTCTACTGGCTGGGCCGCCAGCTTGCCGGTGGCGAGGACCCCCTCTATATCGCTCGACGCCTGGTTCGCTTCGCCAGCGAGGACGTGGGCCTGGCCGACCCCCAGGCCCTGGGCCATACCCTCGCCGTACGCGATGCCGTGCATTTCCTGGGCCCGCCGGAAGGGGACCTGGCCCTGACCCAGGCGGTGGTCTACCTGGCGCTGGCCCCCAAGAGCAATGCTCTGTACCGTGCTCACAATTCCGTCATCGCGGAAGTGGCCCGCGGCAACAATCCGCCGGTGCCCCTGCACCTGCGCAACGCACCCACCCGCCTCATGCGGGAACTGGACCACGGCAAGGGCTACCGCTACGCCCCCGACGCCAAGGCGGGCATAGCCGACATGAATTGCCTGCCGGACAGCCTGTCCGAGCGGGCTTTCTACGAACCCGGACGCTGGGGATTCGAAACCGAGCTGGCCCAGCGCATGGATGGCATCAGGCGCTGGCAGGCGAAACAACAGTCCCGCCGCAATGCGGGCGACATCCACCACGATGATGAAGGAGAGAATCCATGAAGAGAATCGGTGTACTCACGGGCGGCGGCGATGCCGCGGGCATGAACCCGGCCCTGCGGGCCGTAGTCCGGACCGCGTGGCAGCAGGGTGCTGAAGTCATCGGCATCCGGCGCGGCTGGCGCGGCTTGGCCGAGGGTGATTATGCCGTTATGGAACCCGGCTCGGTCAGCGGCATCCTGCATCTCGGCGGCACCGTACTGCGCACCTTCCGCTACCCCGAATTCGCCACCGACGAGGGGACGACAGCGGTGGCCCGCACCATCGAGAAGATGAAGCTCGACGGCATGGTCATCATCGGCGGTGACGGTTCGTTCCGCGGGGCCAGCAAGCTGGAGGACGAATTCGCCCTGCCCGTGGTGGGCGTACCCGCCACCATCGACAACGACATCCCCGGCACGGATATTTCCATAGGCTTCGATACGGCCCTGAACATCGCCATCGACGCGGTGGACAAGATCAAGGACACGGCCACCAGCCACGGACGCATCTTCGTCATCGAGGTCATGGGGCGGGAGTACGGGTTGCTGGCTGCCCAGGTAGCCATCGCCACTGGCGCCGAGGAAGTACTGTTGCCCGAGATCCCCTACGAACTGGACGACCTCTGCCGTCGGCTCAATGCCAGCTACGAGCGCGGCAAACAACACGCGATCATCATCGTGGCCGAGGGTGCAGGCAAGGCATCCTATATCAGTTTCGAGATCAAGGAGCGGGTCCAGCGTGATGTGCGCATGGCCGTGTTGGGCCATATCCAGCGCGGCGGCTCGCCGTCGGGATACGACCGCATCCTGGCCAGTCGCATGGGTGCCCGCGCCACGGAACTGCTCTTCGAGGGGACCCATCGGGTGATGGTCGGCATCGTAGCCAACAAGTTCGTCACCAGTCCCCTGGTGAGGCAGTCCAAGCAGAAGCCGGACGCCGTACTCAGGGATGCGGCGCTAATGGAATTGCTGGCCTGATTGGAGGCCGCCGGCCGGTGTCGCCACAAGAAAAGGAGTGGGCCCCGTCTTCCGGAGCCCACTCTTTCTGTTCTGGCTCTGTCGACCCCGTCAGCGCACGCATGGTCGCTTGCGCGGCAGGATATCAGAACTCGTCGACTCCACGCACGAACGTGTTGCCGAACTTGAACCAGTTCACCTGGAACGAACCGATCACATGCCCCAGACCTTCGTACTCCACCTTGCGCTTGCTGTACTCGTCCTCCAACTCGATCACGGAGAACGAACCGATCAACGGCAGGTCCTTGACCAGGAACATGTCCAGCATCCATTCGGCGCCCGGTGTGAGATTGACGATCTCCATGGAGGTTTCCTCGAAGACCGCGTACCAGGCGTAGTCTTCGGGAGCCGGGTTGGCCGCGGCCTCCTCCTCCAGATCATGCCGGGGGCGGTACACGAAGTGCTCCACACCGCTCTGGACCTGTCTCAGGTCGTCATCCTCTTCCTCGGGCAGGAAGGTGGCACGGGCCTCGTCGATGTCCTTGCGTTTCCAGCCGATGTCCGGCAGGGGCGCACCGGGCGTCTCGAGGTTGATGGCGCCGGCCCGCAACAGACGGGGCAGCACATAACCCTGGGGCGCTGGCAGACTGTCCGCCTCGACGATACCGTTACGCTTGATGCGCTGCAGCACCAGGTGGGTGGGCTGGGGCGTGAAGGTCTTCCTTACGCCGAGCAGCGTACCGTTCAGGCTGCGGTAGTTGTTTTCCAGGCCGGTGGCGACCAGGAATTCCAGCAGGTTACCGACGCGCACGATGCCCACGTCACCACTGACGTAGTCGAATTCGGGAGCGTCGATCTCGAAGAGGAAATCCGTGCTCAGGGTATCACCGCGAGTGACCCGGCGCAGGGAATCGTAGACGTAGGGATCGACCTCTTCCTCGCCGCCGCAGCCGGCCAAGCCAAGAAAGGTCACGGCCATCAGGCCGAGCAACAGCGTGGAAACCCAGCGACGCGGAGAAGCAACACCGAACATGAACCAACCTCCCAGACGATCACTAACCTGCCCGCCAGGTGGGATGTGGGCAGCTGTTAAACACATGTGTGGACGACGGCTGTGAGATCCTAGACCCGCCCCCGGTCGCCGTCAATGGGGGGGTCGGGCTTCGCTTCATGAAATTGGGGCATTGCCACCCAAAAAGCAAACCCATTCCACCTGTGGTCGCTCAAAGTCGTGGCAACTGGCGTACTGCCGCCAATACGTCGGACTGTGACACCAGCCCGCCCTCCCACAGGGACTGGAAAATCTGCCAATGGTGGGGCATCAGTACACTGGCGGACGAGAACAGGTTCGAAAACCGGGCGCGCCTGGTCTCCAGGGTGTAGCCCGGCAAACCCTCCCGGTCCAGCCGACCGTCCAGGGTTACGTCCCACACCGCCGCGAAGGTCTCGGTGAGCCCCGCCGGCACCACCTGCGGTTCCAACTCACGCCGCAGCAGGTCACGCGCCAACAGGAGTTGGTGGTGAAGGAAGGCCAACGCGGTTCCCTCATCCAGGTCCGCCGCTTCCACTGCTGTTGGTTCCGGTGCCGTGAGCTCCCAGACGTAGGCTTCCGTACCCGCCGGCGGTCCTCCCGGCGAGCAGGCGGTCAAGGCCGCGCAGCCACAGTAGAGGGTCAACCGGGGCCTCGTTCTCTCCGCCACCGAGTCGATGCGCAACCAGCCCGCATCGTCCGCCGGCAGGTCATCGACGCAAAGCACGACCTCCGCCAGCAGCTCCTCCAGGCCGAGGTTCCGCGCCGCCGTTCCCAGCAGGGGCAGCAACACATCAGACAGATCCTGGGCGCAACAGCGACAGGTGAGTACCAGTGTGTAGCTTCCGCCCATGGTGCTCATTGAGCGCTTTCCGGAGCCAACAGGTCCCCGCCGCCCACGGGTTGGAGCTTGGCCGTGAAGTGACGCAACGAAGGCGGCTGCCAGGTTATCTCCAGACCACTGAGGCGCGGGCCCAGCTCCGCGACCCGGGCGCAGACGTCGGCCACGTAGTCCAGCTGGGTGTGGGTGTAGACGCGCCGCGGTATGGCCAGTCTCACCAGTTCCATGGCGGGGTAGACCATCTCCCCCGTGTCAGGGTCGGCGTGCTCGAACATGAGACTGCCGATCTCGACGCCGCGCACACCGCCTTCGAGATAGATCGCCGCCGTGAAGACCTGCGCCGGGAACTCGCTCTGGGGAATGTGGGGCAGCACCCGACTGGCATTGATGTACACGGCGTGCCCGCCGATGGGTTTGAGACAGGGTACGCCCAGGCTTTCCAGGCGCTCGCCCAGGCGCCGGACCTGGCCGATACGGTAGGCCAGGTATTCCTCGTCCATGACCTCTTTCAGTCCCTGGGCCACTGCCGCCAGGTCGCGGCCGGCCATGCCCCCGTAGGTGGGGAAGCCCTCGTGCAGGATGAGGTCGTTCGTAACCTCAAGAGCCAGATCGTCATCGTTCAGGCACAGGAACCCGCCGATGTTCACCAGGGCGTCCTTCTTGGCGCTCATGGTGCAACCGTCGCCCAGGGAGAACATCTCCCGGGAGATCTCCTTGACGGTGGTATCGGCAAAGCCCTCTTCGCGCTGCTGGATGAACCAGGCGTTCTCGGCGAAGCGACAGGCGTCGAAGATCAGGGGCACGCCCATGTCCCGGCAGAATTCCGATACGGCGCGGGCATTGGCCATGGAAACCGGTTGGCCACCGCCACTGTTGTTGGTGATGGTCAGCATCACGAGCGGGATGCGCTCCTTGCCGTACTTCTCGAAGGCCTCCGCAAGCTTGTCCAGGGACATGTCCCCCTTGAACGGACCTTCGTTCTCCGGATCCAGGCCCTCGTCACACACGCAATCCAGGGCGATGCCGCCGCGGTGCTCAACGTTGGCCCGGGTGGTATCGAAATGGATGTTGTTGGGGACCACTTGCCCCGGCGCCACAGCCGCCGCGAAGAGCAGGCTTTCGGCAGCTCGTCCCTGGTGCGTGGGAATGACATGACGGTAACTGAAAATATCGCGGATGCTCCGCTCGAAATCGGCGAAGGAGCGGCTGAAGGCGTAGGCCTCGTCCCCGGTCATCATGGCCGCCCACTGCTGGTCACTCATGGCACTGGTGCCACTGTCGGTCAACAGATCCACGTAGATGGCGTCCGACGGTATCTTGAAGACGTTGTAACCCGCAGCCTCCAGTCGCCGGGCCCTTTCCGCACGACTGACCCGCTGGATGCGCTCGACTACTTTGATACGGTAGGGTTCGAAGGGAAGGTCCATGCTGCATCTCCCGGTCCGGCGAATGGTGGGTGGGGCGGCGGCAGGCCGCTTCCGCCAAAATTCGTTCCCGGCAGGTCGCGGGTCAAGCCCCGTAACGACACGCGACGGCGGTGTCAGTCCGCGGCCTGTGCGCCACTGGGCAGGGGCGATCGCTCCTGGAAGAGGACCAGCAGATTGTCCGTGACTCCGGCCAGGACCCGGTAATGCTGGCGCGGGTCCTCACTGCCCAGACACAGGTAGACACCACCGGGCATGGCCGCTCCCGGTGCCCGGTCGGCGGTGGCAAGCAGGACCAGGGGCCGCCCGCCTTCGCCCGCTACCGCGCCAGGGCCTGTACGATCCCCGTTATCCGTGCCACCGTGATCACTCGCCAGAAGACGCCACCACCCGGCCCACAGGGCATCGCCCGCCAGATCGGTCAGCAACCTCGGGCCGAAGTTGGCCAACAGACGACGTACCCTCTGCCTGGCCGCCGGCTGGGAGAGTACCGGCAGGACATCGCCGCAAGCCACACTCCCCTGCAGATCCGCCAGGGTCACCCCCTGCAGGTCACCGTCCCATTCGGTCGCCCATTGTGCTGCCGCCGGGCCGGCACCCGGCAACCCGGCCAGCAGGGAACCGGCCCCGCTCAATGACTGCCCGTCTTCGAGAGGAACGCTTCCCGCTTCCAGAACCGCCGCGGCCAGAACCAGCAATTCCAGGGGACCCGGCAGCATGAGGGCATCACAGGCCTCTTCGTCCACCGCCAGCCAGCCCTGGCCACGCAGGGTGCCACCGAGATGCTCCAGATCATCGGCCAGCGGTGCCGTCAGACGGAAACTCGAGGGCAACAGGCCCTCTGCCAGGGCCGTGCGGATCCGCCCCAGACATTGATCCAGGTTGGCCGCGTACTCGGCGCTGATCACGCCCTTGGCGCTGCGCACCGGCGGGGAAGCCGGCCGCAGATCCTCGGGAATCAGGCCGCGGGTCTCGGACCAGAGCAGCCGCGCCTGTTCCGACTGGATATCAGTGGTCACGATGTCGTCAGCCCGGGGCATGGTGAGGAACAGGTTTTCCCAGCCCTCGGTGGAAGCTGCCGGATCGACCGTCGTCACCAGGCGTCGGCCCCGCCCGAACTGGGCCACGCGGTAGCGCCGCTCGGGCGTGAAACGCTGGGCTTCGCACATTACCACGACCTGGTTGCGCATGGCGGCCGCCAGGGCGTCTCCCGGAGTGGCCCCCGGCAAATCCTCCCGACCAGGCACACGCACATCCAGCAGCAGACCGGATCGTACCGCCTGGCGATTCCAACGTGCCGCGGTCGCCACATCGGGACAACAGACCACCACCTCGGCGGGATCGGTTTCCCCATTGCCGGCGGCGACCAGGCCGTCCAGGACTGCTCGCATCCTACCTGTACCGGCAGGGCCACGCAGTACGATCTGCCGAGGCTCCCGGGACAGGCCCGCCACCTGGGCTACCCGGTCCGTTACGGCGTCTGTCGCGGCTACCTGCGGCTCGCCACCGGGCAGGAATGACCTCCAGCCGGCTCGGCGCGGTGCTTCGTCCACCGGCCCTTCAGGGCGAAGTTGACGCGCACCCAGGAGATCTCCCACCAGGGACCAGGCGGGGCCATCCTCCCGCGCGCTTTCGCTGTCGGCCAGTGTCAACAGGTCCACCACATGCAAGGCGCCGGCGTCCACCGGACCCAGCCACCGCCACTCGTCCAGGGCTGCCCCCAGCCCTAGAAAAGCCTGTTCATCTTCCCGGAGGGTGTCGAGGCCTGTTTCCACCAGGAACCCGTCGGCCGTCTCCTGCGCCGTGGCCATGACATCGCGCAGACGCTCGCGAAAAAGGTCCAGCCTGCGCAGGGTGTCCGACAGGGCCACCACCGGTTCGACCTCCAGTTGCAACAGCCGCCGTGTCGATCCCAGTACACCCCGCGGCGCGGTGCAGCGCAGTCCCGCCCCGGGATCCGCTTCCAGCAGGAACGTATCCAGCCGTCGCAATTCCGCCGACTCGATGCGGGCCGGAGGAGCCGCCAGATCGATCCAGGTGGATCCGCCCGCCGGCAGGTCACCCAGCCACAGGGGCAGGAACAGTTCCAAATGGCCGGCCAGTTCAGTAAGGGCCAGCTCACATTCGGCAAACCGGCGCCTGATCAACAAGGCGTGCCCCGGTACCCGGGAGGATCTTTCCTCGGTCGATTCGGCATCGGCGGTGGACAGGTTGTCCCCCGCCAGGCTTGCGGCCCAGCGCAGGACCTGAATTCCATCACGCACCGTGTCGGACGGCAACCCCGTCAGATGGGCCAACCGGGACAGGGGAACAAGCTCGCGGGCCGAGACAAGATGGGCCGGCCCCGCGGAACCACAATCCGCCGCCCGTCCTTCCAGCAGCGACCGCAAAGTCCCGAGCAGACTGCGCAATCTTGGGATCAGGGCTGCGGCCGGCAGGCTCCCCTTGCTATCCGGGGCCGCCGGTTCCTCGTGACCATGGGCGGTAACCACATCGACACCGGCCACGGCCACCAGGAAGCGGCTCCACTCCGCCGGGAGCCGTTGTGCGTGCAGCACCATTGCCGGCGGTTCCTGGGCCAGCAGGATCCTCAACGCGGCCGCTGACGACCGCGCCCCGGCCCCCCTTCCGGGCAGCCACGATTCGAGAGCCGGAACCACCACTGCAGCCGGTGGCTGGGCTTTCATGAAGGCCACGAAATCAGGGCTGAGCAGGTCGATGGTTCTCACCCAAAGGACAGGCCCGGGTACCGGGGTTCCACCGCTCTCAGGCCAGACACAGATTCCCGGCAGGGGGTCGGTGGCCACTGCCTTCACCGCCGGGAGCCAGGGCTCGTCTCCCACCACCAGCATCCAGCGGTCCGGGTCGCCGGACTCCCGCGCCGCAATCACGGCGGATTGCAGCCCGGCGGCGGTCCTGTCGTCGCGTCCCACTTCGAGCCGCAGGCCGTGAACCGTGGCAGGTGCCGGCAAATCCAGGGCGTCACCGCGACCCGCACACCACTGCGCCACGTCGCGGGCACGATCCGGTGAGGGCGGATCCTCCCTGCCGCCGGCACCTGGCAGGTCAATCAGACGCACTCCCACCGCGGCGCTGGCAGTCAGTGCCTGTTCACCACCGAAGCCACGGCCTGCCGCGAGAGAGCCGGGACGCAGGAGATGCCACCAGCTCGGATCCAGAAGTTCGACGGCATCCCAACGACCGGCCAGATGGGCTGCGATCTCCAGACTTGCCCGGCGACGGGCAGCATCCGCCGCCAGATGTCGCAGCCGATCCGCCTCGCGCCAGGCGGCCACCTCCGTCCCCGCCGGCGGTCCCTGCTCCGCGTCCAGCCCCGGCATCACCGGCAGGCAGAGCACCACTCCGGGACGCCCGGCGCCGGGATCCTCTCCTGCCCCCACCACATTCCAGTTGCCGCTTACATTCGGCAGGCGGCGGGCCTGCTGTCTCCAGAAATCACCTGTCGCCCCCCCCCCGTACGGAAGCACCACCCGTGGTCGTCCATCGGCGACCGCCCGGTCCAGGTATTCCACCGCCGAGGCCAGGGCCGTGGCCCGCAGGATACGGGCATGGGCCACCACGCCCCGGTCGGCCAGAAGCAGGGGTGGCGGGTCCAGGTCGGTCAGCGCCACCATGGTTGCCGAGCCGAAGACCGCCGCATCCTCGGCCAGCAGATCCTCCACATCGGTCCTCGACCATACCGCGGCGGTCAACAGGGCCAGATGTCGGTCGCCCCTCGAATACAACAACTCGTGGGTCTGCGCGGGAGCAGCCTCCCGGCGCGCTCCCAGCTGCCGGCGAATCGCTGCTGCGTCCAGAAAGATCCAGGAGGCACCACTACCCTCGAAGACACCCCAACGCGCGTCGAGAGTGTCGGGATCACCGGGAAGATCCACCGCCAGCCCCAGCACACATCCCGCCCTGCGGACGCGTTGGGAGAACTGCTCGGCCCAGACCGCGGACGAAGGCTCCACATCCTGTCCCGGCGCTACCATGGGTAGTTCCCGTACCAGTTCCCGGTACCGTTCCTGGACGGAGCCCGGCCCGGCTCCGCTGCCGGCGGCGCAGGTGCCATCCAGCAGATCCCCGTTGTGGGTCGTTACCAGGGCACGCCAGTGGCAGATTGCCAACAAGTCGGCGGCGGCGTCCCTCGATCCCCCGGGAAGCAGATTCTCCAGCAGTGCCAGCGCCGCGCCCAGGTCGTGGACCGCACCTCCGGCCGGTACCACCGTAACCGGTCCGCCGGAAGCAGCGACAACCGGCAGCAGTTCAGGCAGGCGATCCAGGCGATCCAGAACCACGCGCCAACGGTGTTGATCTACACACCACGCGGCAATCACCGGTGCGGGACGACCCGTGGTGACGATGGCCAGGGAGTTGCGGGCCAGGTCGGGGCGCAGCGGCGCTTCCACCACGATGTCACTATCGGTGGCGGGCGACATGGGCGCCGGGCGTGTCCAGAGCAGGGGCAGGGTCCAGGGCGCGAACCCCTGATCCACGGCAAATCCCGTGGAATCCCCGTGGACCAGCAGGGGATAGAGAAAGTCCGCCGCCGGGTCACCGCGCCGTGCGAGTTCGCCAATACCGGCCCGTAAGGCAGGATCCGCGTGGGACACACGGTTGCGAATCGCCAAGATGGTCAGCCCCGCCTCCAGGGCACGTCCACAGCTTGCGGGGTCGCCACCGGCATCCTCGACCGGCGTCAATTCCGGCAGCCCCACGTCGCGCCGCCAATCAGCCCGCCAGGGACCGGACTCGGCCGCACACAGCCGGGCCAGGTTTTGCTCAAACCCGTCGGCGCCCGCAGCTTCGGGAATGAACACTGCCGCATACTCCAGAACCGGCCAGGGTCCCGGTACGGTTAACCAGGTGTCTCCCACTGCGTGGACAGTGTCTCCGTCCGCAGCCACCACCCGTCCCCCGCATGGCGCGAGGAAATCGACCATCCGCGCCGGGTCCTCTCCCGGTCGCCACAGGGCCAGATCGCGGGGAGTCCCGGCCCACCAGATAACCACTGCCACATCACCGGCGGAGGTAAGTGCCGCGGTGGCCCAGGCGCTGGACTCATCACCCGGGGACGGCTCGGGTCGTCGGTACTCGATACACGCGACGGCGACCTGGTAGCGTCCCGCGGCCTCGCTGCCCGGAGCCAGACCAGCCGATTGCAACGCACCCAGAGCCGCCTCGTACCCCGGCACCCTGAAATGGCGCTTATCTATGTTTGCCTGCATCTCCAGCATCCGTACCCGCGCCTCGTCCGACCGCGGAGACGGTTCGGGGCGCAGACACAGATAGTCCGCGTAACGGGACAGGCTGACCTCGGCATGTCCCAGCAGACGATCACTGGTGCGGGCCTCGAGCCAGGCCCGTTCTTCTTCCAGGCGTGCCCCCTCGTGGAAGTAGTCCGAGTCCAGAATCCTCAGCACGGCCTGGGTCCACTCGTGGGCCGCCGTCGACCCCGGTTGCATGTGATCCTGTTCGAGAAAACCCTCGAGCATGGACACGCCCTTGCGGGCCAGCCAGAGCCGATCTTCAGCGGAAAAAGGGAGATCGTGGCACAACAGATCCACGGGGAAAGGCCGGCCTGTGCGGTGGGCCGTACGGATCAGACCCTTGACCAGGACCACGGCCGAGGCCGGCTCGGCCGCGAAGATCCTGCTGCGCGCGACCAGGTGCAGACCACCTGTCAGCAGGGGCTGGTTGGTTTCGGCGTTGTCCTCGGGTCGCAGATCGGCCAGGCGCACGGCTTCGCGCACCCTCGTTTCACCGGCGGCGAGAAAGTCGCTCCGGAACGCCGCTTCCCGGCGATCCCACCGACCCACCGGCGCGGTCGCA
>Ga0164315_10001528_pt1 | contig 17424 bp, 16 predicted proteins | sample GuaBasSedimGuay6_FD_113737 | JGI IMG/M metagenome (GOLD analysis project Ga0164315, IMG submission 113737) | Subseafloor sediment microbial communities from Guaymas Basin, Gulf of California, Mexico - Guay6, Core 4569-2, 0-3 cm | ecosystem: Environmental > Aquatic > Marine > Hydrothermal vents...
CCACAAGGGCATTAGCCAATAAAGCCATTTATGCCTGTCACCTATAAGTTTTATTATCATCATTACGATTACAAAACTATTGGCAGCATGTGATGAAACAAAACCATATTTCCCACCACAACCAACTATATTATTTATCACAGGAATTAGTTCCGATTCATAACATGGTCTTAATCTTTGAAATACATTTTTAAAAAGATGAACAGAACATAGGTCTGCGATAGCAATTGCCAGTAACACAAAAACTACAGTTATAATTGCTTTCCACTTATATTTTATACCAATCAAGACAAGAAGTAAAACATACAGAGGAATCCAAAATAATTTGGAACTGGAATAGTACATAACAGTGTCAAGAATACTATTATCTGCCTGGTTTATTAGCAAAAATAAATTAGTGTCAATTTGTGTTATGAACTCTAACATATTTGTTTAGAAATATTACTCCTTTTTACTTTTCCGTAGTTCTATTCTCAGATCATAAAGATCACTATCGTAAGGGTTTCTTTTAATAAGTTCATCAAGGTATTTAACTGCTTTCTTTTTTTTATTTTTTTCCAGAGCATCATCAAGTTTCTCTTGAAAATAGCTATCTCCCTTACAATTATAGCCAGTCAGATCCGCCTGCAATATTATCATGCCATCAGTACTGTTGGTTTCAGTATCATTTATAGTAAACTGTATCGGCACTTCAAATCGGGTATACTTATCGTCGGTGCAAGTATTCCAGTTTCCCATGGTTGCCTGTAAAAATCCCTGTACCTGAGCATCAAGACCCCATCTCAATGGATTTTTTATAACAAGATTTTTAATTTCACCCTCACAGTCCACATCAAAGCGAACTATCATAATTCCAACAACACAGTTTTTCTTTGCAACTTCATTATACTCTACCGTTTTAAAGAATAGACGTTCAAATGAATAATATCCTCCACGATATCGGTAATCTAACAGTTGTTTTAGATTTGCCTTTCTGCTTTGTGCAGGAGTACTGTTCTCCTGGCTAATCAGGTGATTTGCAAAAAATAACACTGAAAATACTAATAGAATTATTCTCTTATGCATAAAAATATTTTGGTGTAAAAGTAAGAAAAAAGATTTGTAGTTATAGGCTTATAAATCTTTGTTTTCCATAAATCCTTTAATCTCCAGAAGCATATCTTTTGTCCTGTGTAATGTGTTGATTACATCAACTTTTTCAAAGGAATCTTGTTTTTCTTTCCTTGTTATAAAATCGTTAGCCCCTTGAATTGTCATTCCCTTTACTTTAACCAATTCATGAATAATTCTGAAACTATCAATATCTCGGTTAGTAAATAGCCTGGTTCCTTTTTGGCTTTTTTTAGGCCTGATAATTTTGAATTCTTTTTCCCAATATCGTATTAGTGATGTGTTTACTTTAAACATATCAGCCACTTCACCAATTTTATAATATACTTTGGCAGTCATAAATAATACAATTAATCGAGAGATTGAGAAGGTCTTTTTGAAAGTTCAAGAAGAAGTTCATATTCCTCAGGTGTTAAATCATTAAAGAAATAATAAATGGGATTTATTGCCCTCTTATTTTTTCTAACTTCATAATGAAGGTGAGGGGCGGTTGATTTACCTGTGTTACCAACTTCGGCAATTATTTGTCCGCGGATTACTTTTTCACCTTTTTTCACCAGCAACTTACTGTTATGAGCATAAAAAGTAGTGTATCCGTAGCCATGGTCAATTTCAATAGTATTACCATACCCACGTCGTGATTTTCTGGTTTTTATTACAACACCATCCCCTGTTGAAAATATTGGTGTTCCCATGGGTGCTGAAAAGTCAAGTCCGGCATGAAATTTCTCCACTTTATAAATAGGATCTATTCTATATCCATAATAAGATGCAATTCTTTTTAGGTCAGTATTTTTTATAGGTTGAATGGCAGGAATGCTTGCAAGCATTTGTTCCTTGTTTTTTGCTAGTTCATAAACCTCATCAAAGGATTTCGACTGGACATAAATCTGACTAGCAACTTTGTCAAGTTTGCGGGCAGTTACTTCCAATAACTCCTTATTATCGTAGCCCTCAAGTTTAGCGTAGCGGTCAGCACCACCATATCCTGCCTGTCTGATTTCTTTAGGAATAGGTTCTGCCTCAAATATTATCCTATAAATGTCATCATCCTTATCGGCTAATTCATCAAGTACCACCTGCATTTGGTCAAGTCGGCCATTCATTAATTGGTTCTGAAGTTCATATTGAGACAACTCTCTTTTCACAATTCTTTCTCTGGGTGACTCAAAAAACATAAATGAAAGAACAATTAGAATAATGGAAAAGGCTAGAGCGGTAATTAAAAACAAAAATCCACGGAAGACTTTCTGCGCATTACTGCGTTTAAGTTCCTCGTAAGCAAGGGTTTTTGTATTGAATGCATATTTCGTCTTGGCCATAAGAAATTCTTAGAACAGGCGCAAAATTAATTAATTCGAGTAAATTTGCATCCATAAAAAATCATAATTATAAACACTTAATTGTTAACTGACTGAAAATGACGTCATCAGAAATTAGAAAAACTTTTTTGGATTTTTTCAAATCTAAAAATCACACTATAGTGAATTCGGCACCTATGGTCATAAAAAATGATCCTACATTAATGTTTACTAATGCCGGGATGAATCAATTTAAAGATTTGTTTTTAGGGAATGCTCCCGTTAAACATCCGAGGGTTACGGATACTCAAAAGTGCCTGAGGGTTTCCGGTAAGCATAATGATCTTGAGGAAGTTGGCCATGATACTTATCATCATACCATGTTTGAAATGTTGGGTAATTGGTCGTTTGGAGATTATTTTAAAAAGGAAGCCATAGAGTGGGCATGGGAATATTTAACTGAGGTTGTTTCCATTGATAAGGGCAGTTTGTATGTTACAGTTTTTGAAGGTGATGAAGGTGATAATTTAAAGGAAGATTCGGAAGCTTATAATTATTGGAAAAATCTAATACCAGAAAGCCAGATTCTTTTTGGTTCAAAAAAGGATAATTTTTGGGAAATGGGTGATACAGGTCCATGTGGACCTTGTTCAGAAGTTCATGTGGACATCAGGTCGGATGAAGAAAAAGCAAAGGTGAGTGGTGCTGATTTGGTTAATCAGGATCATCCATTGGTTATTGAAGTGTGGAATCTTGTTTTTATTGAGTTTAAAAGGCTGTCGAGTGGTAAACTTGAAAATCTTAAGGATAAGCATATTGATACAGGAATGGGATTTGAACGCTTATGCATGGTTCTGCAGGGTGTTAAATCAAATTATGATACTGATGTATTTACTCCGCTGATTAGCAAAGTAGCAGAACTTGCTAATATTACTTATGGTAATGATAATGAAAAGGATATCGCAATGCGGGTAATATCAGATCATCTGAGAGCAGTAGCATTTGCAATTTCTGATGGAGTTTTGCCTTCGAATACCGGTGCTGGATATGTAATAAGAAGAATTTTACGAAGAGCTGTACGCTATGGTTATACCTTCTTAGGTTTTGATGCTCCTTTTATGACAAAAATGCTTGATGTTCTTAGTGCAAATATGTCTGACGTATTTCCTGAGTTGAAATCTCAGGCTGAACTTATTGAGAAAGTTATTGAGGAGGAAGAATCTTCTTTTTTAAGGACTTTGGCACAGGGTATCAAGCGTTTTGAAAATTATATCTCAGGAACTAAGGATAAAACAGTATCGGGCGATTTTGCTTTTGAACTCTTCGATACTTTTGGCTTCCCCATTGATTTAACTCAACTTATGGCTAAAGAAAAAGGTTATGCTGTTGATATGGAAGGCTTTAATAATGGATTGAAAGCACAAAAAGAAAGGTCTAGAAAAGCAGCGAATATTGAAACTGGTGATTGGATTGAAATTTCAAGTGAGCAAAAAGAGACCGAATTTGTTGGTTATGAAAGTTTGATTGCTGAGGTAAGAATACAAAAGTACAGAGAAGTTGTCTCTACAAATAAGAAGGCATATGAAATTGTATTGGATAAAACACCTTTTTATGCGGAGTCTGGTGGACAAGTGGGAGATAAAGGTGTTTTAAAATCCACTTCTGAAACAATTAGTATTTACGATACAAAAAAAGAAAATAATCTTTGGATACATTATAGTAAAAACCTTCCAGTAAATTTTAAAGATGTTTTTTCAGCAGAAGTTGATGAAGTAAAACGTCTGGCAATTGCTAAAAATCACAGTGCAACACATATTATGCATGCTGCATTGAGACAGGTATTAGGTTCACATGTTGAACAAAAGGGATCTTTGGTTGACTCACAAAGATTAAGGTTTGACTTCTCACATTTTTCCAAAATGACCAAAGAAGAAATCAGAGAAGTTGAGAAAATTACCAATCGGAAGATAAGAGAGAATATTAAGTGTGATATCAAAGAAGATGTTCCAATCAAAGAAGCACAGGCTGCCGGTGCAATGGCACTTTTCGGAGAGAAATATGGCGATGAAGTAAGAGTTGTTAGTTTTAATCCTGAATTTTCCATTGAACTTTGTGGAGGAACTCATGTTGCTGCATCAGGAGAGCTTGGCTTGTTTAAAATAGTTTCTGAAAGTGGTATTGCAGCAGGAATTAGAAGAATTGAGGCCATAACTGCTGATAAAGCAGAAGAGTTGATAAATCAAAAATTTGACTTGCTTGAAGATATCAAACAGATGTTTAAAAATCAGCCAAATGCATTACTCGCTGTTGGAAATATGATTGAGCAAAACAGTAAACTTCAGAAGCAGTTGGATGTATTGCAAAAGGAAAAAGCCGGTGACCTGAGTAAAACGCTTAATGAAAAGGCAGTAAATATTAGTGGTATTAAATTTATTTCTGCCAAGGTGGATATGGATGTTAACCAGGCTAAATCTCTTGCTCATGAACTTCGTGCTTTGGATAATAATATGTTTGTTGTTTTGGCAATGGTGAATGATGGAAAAGTTAACCTTGTGGTTGCTCTGTCGGATGAACTAGTGAATAGTGGAGAATTAAAAGCTGGAGATATTATAAAGAAGATTTCATCGTTTATTAAAGGAGGTGGTGGTGGACAGCCGCATCTTGCCACGGCAGGCGGAAAGGATGCCTCTGGAATTGAAGCAGCCTTTGAAGCAGCTAAACAGATTATTACTAAATAGTTTGGTTTTTTTTATTAAAACAAGAAGCATATAGAAATTGTTATATATTTGATCTGTAATAATATACGAGGCTTAATTATTTGTTAATAAAAAAATCATTAGTTTATAAATGGTCTTTAACATAGCAATATTTCTTTTTTAAATTTACACTATGCATAATTGTAAATATTTATTTATGAATAATACTGATTTAGCAATATTTCGGAAATACTTGTTTTTAGTTTTGATTTTTATCCCAATGCTGATAAACGCACAGGATGATTTTGTAGTAACGGACGAGCAAGATGATTTTTCATCTGTTAGTCCTGTTTTAAGTGAATTGCATAATATTAGAGGCTGGGCTTTACAAGAAAATGGTGCCTGGTACTCAAATATTGACAGGATACCATTGTCATTTGAGAATAAATCTAAACCTCACGCCGGAAGACAGACACTTGGTCAAGAAAATTTGATTTCTCTTGAGTTGCGGAGGGTTATGGTAGGAGCTGAACAGTATATGGCGATTGTCCATAAGTATCATGATGGAGAATATGAGTTTCCTGTATTGGAAGAAGGCTGGACTGAGTTTAAGTCATTTGAATTTTATATTTTTAGAGGTGAAAAACTTCAGGAGTTACTTCCCAATGATTTCGAGTATAATACAAAGTGGGGAACTAATTTTGACGCATTTGCCAGAGGCAGATATAGAAATTATGAAGAAGATGACGGAATAGTTGAGGATGAGATAAAAAGGGCTGTTTTGGAAGTTGAAAAGGGTGAAGTGGTGAATAACTGGAATCTTGTTTGGGGTATGCATGCTATTAAAAATGGTGAAGATGAGGTTTTTAGGTTTCAAATAGTAAAAACTTTCAGAAAGGACTATTTAGTTGACTACTATACCAATATAGAGACATGGGAGATAAATATTACCAGAGATTTTTGGGAGGTAAAAGCAAATGTTTTCAAATCATTCATCCGTGATGCCGAAGAGTATTTGGTAAATATTGAAGATGGTGATGGTTTGCTGCCACTTGATTATGATAGTTCATATCAAAACTACTATAACTGGGGTGTTGTACGTTACCAAATGGGGGATTATACAAACGCAATTAAATATTTTAAAAAGGCAGTCAAGATAAATCCTTATACTGATGATTTTATGCTTTACGCATTTAGAGGTAATGCTTTTAGCAAGAAAGGAATGTATAATGATGCCATTGGTGATTTTGACAAAGCACTTTCATTCGAACCAAAAGATATTATGGATTATTCAAATTGGGTAAAAAATTATTTTAATCGTGGAGTATCAAAATATTATCTTGATGATATGAATGGTGCCTGTAGAGATTGGAATAAAGCCCTGGAACTAGGATTTGGACAAGCTCATGATTATGTTATGGAATATTGTGAATAACTTAGAATATTAGATGATTAGAAATATAACTTTTCTGCTTTTATTGTCAACTTTTTTTGTTTCTCAAAGTATTGTTGCTCAATCGATTAACAAGTCCTCAAAAGATTTTGGTTCTAATTGGGAGATTAACTATAATATTGGCTTTAGCCAGTTTTATGGTGATGCAAGCAATTCAAGTTTTTTCCAGAAATTTTCTGGAGAACTAGGAATAGGGCATAGTTTAAATATAAAAAAACATCTTAGCCCGGTATTTGCTCTGGGTTTAAATGGGTATTACGGATGTGTCAATAGTCATAAAACACTGACTGGATCAGGAGAGAGTATTGATTACTCATTGGGTGGTGGATATGGAGATATTGATATAAGAGCATTTGTAAATTTCAATAGCCTGTTTTGGGGACATGATAAAAACCGAAGATTAAGTGTTTATGGATGGCTGGGACTTGGCTATGGATTTTGGTCTACCGGACTAACCAACAATCAAACATCTGACTATCGTGAATCAGGAAGCACAGTTGCAGGTACAAGCGAAACTTATAAAAAAGGTGGTGGTGTTGTACCCATTGGATTTGGTGTAGATTATCGGTTAAATAACCATTGGTCTATTAATATGGTTGGGGATTTCAGGACAGTACTTAATGATGACCTTGATGTTTGGAGAGGTGGATTTAGGTTCGATCAGTTATTTTTTGCAGGGATAGGCGTATCCTACCATATTAATTCAGGATTTGGGAAAAAGAAATCGAAATCAAGAAAAGTAAAGGCAAAAGATCCTGAGGAAAAAGTCAAAAAGAAGGAACCTATAGAACCTCAGAAAAAATTAATTTCTGACGTTCCAATTTATGATCTGGATTATAGCGCAAAAAGAAATAGAGGAGGAAGTGTATCAAAAACTACTTCAAAACCAGATGTTCTAATGGTAGTGCCTGCAAAGAAACCTATTGTCCGAGGCCTGGTATACAGAGTTCAGATTTTAGCAAAAAACAAACCTTTAAACGATATTAATTATCTGCGAAACAGATATAATCTGAGTGATGATATCTATGAGGTTAATCAAGATGGAGTGTATAGATATTCTGTGGGTACCTTTACATCTTATTCACAGGCTGTTGAATACAGTAGAATAATTAAAAACAAAGGTGTACATGATGCTTTTGTTACTGTTTACAAAGATGGAAGAAGAATAGCACTTACTCCTGAGTTAAAAAAAAGGTAATATAGGGAGTGTAATCTAAACTCTGACTGACTGACATTTCTATTAATTTCAAAAATTTCTTTTAATTGATCTGCTTTTGAGATGATGGTATGCTAACTTAATGAAATACCTGTACTCCATTCTCAATCACAAATATTCTTTTATTGTATAACCTATCGTTTTCTGATAGAAGCAAAACACATTGTATAGGTACTCTTGCTAATATTACACCTTTATTTGATCTATCAGAATTAAGTAGTTTCCACTCATCATCCCAATAATAGAGTTTGTAAGTTTTTTCAGAAATAATTGGTGTTTTTTGGGCAGTATATATTAAGGAAATATTGTGGTATCTCTCATCAGGAGAATACTCTATGATTATATCATCTTTTATCTGAAATGGATTACCAATACTTTTAGAATTATCCTTATTCCAATCAAGAGGTAGGTAAATTATCTCCTTGCCTAGTTCAGTAAAATTAACTTGACCATTATTATTTGGAGCCCAGTCAACCGGTTTCCAGTCTCCATCATTAAATACTGAAACGTAGAGATATTTATTCGTGCTGGAGTGGTATATTGAATAGTCTATCGTCTCAAAATAAGAGTTGCTCACATCAAAATAATTGAAATGACCAAGGAAACGTGCAGTACTTTCCTTAATATTTTTTTTTGCAAATAGACTTGTGGAATCTGCAAAATAAGTTCTTCGATAGACTTTGGCAATTCTTCCATTAATAAGATTTTCTAACTTACCATTTTTAATGTCGAGCCTTATTTCTTGCCCCTCGGGAGAGAAAACTGTTGTCCAGGCATACCAGCCTGAACTATCAGCAATGAAAGGAGTATAATCCATTGTAGCCGCTATCCCTAAACTTCGTAGTATTTTCACCTTAAGTATATTAATGTCGGTGAGATTGCCTTTGCCGTTTTTTAGAAGTTCCTGTATGGGCTGTACAGGAAGGTTTCTAATATATCTTTCATCGTAATATATCAGTGAATTAATCTTATTGTTTAGGGAAATGATATTATCTGAAAATGATTTACTACTATCAATTATACCTATGAATTCATTGGACAGGAATTCCCTGAAGGGCTCTATATTTTCATTATCAACTTTAAATGGCAAGATAAATTTTTTATAAGTTTCAAAATCATAAGTAAGTCCCAACTTGCTATTTTTCCATGAGAAAAAAGACTGCTTAAGATTTTCAGATAGAAATTCAGAACTAATTCTGGAATAATCTATGGCAAAAGAGTCAGCAGTATATGATAACACCCCAAATTTATATTCTAAACTATCTATATAGTTCATAATCTCCTTTAAATTATTATAATCTTCAGGATTTATTTGGTAAGAATTTCCTGTGGAGTCAACCAGTTTATAATATGCCGTATAGTTTTTGTGCAAATTTGCAATCATAAAAAATGCAGCATCCAATTTTAGAGAATCGCTTGTTTGCATACATTCTAGAATAAACTTAGTGAGTTGTGGTTTGTGTACCCCTGAAAGGTTTAGGACTTCGATAACATCGGGAGGAATACCTTCTCGTTTTGATTTTAAACAAGACTGACTCCCCATTAAAAAGATAAAGAGCAGAACAAGAGTTATGGATTGTATAAAATCACTTTTGACCATCAAAAGTTTTACAGAATTAAAACAAAATTGTTTCAATTAATAACCTAAATCTATATTGATTCAAGTGAGGTGACAGGAATCCATCCCACACTACCATCAAGAATTTTAATCTTATTCCAACTATCAACTTTGTCAATTATCATGACCTTAGTACCTTCATGAATTACAAAAAGATCAACAGAATTTGATGTTGGGGAACTTTTTACCGTAATTGTTGGAGTAAATATTATGGCCTCTTTATTTTCTTTTGTATAGTAATACTTCTGTGAAGCAAGTCCGAAACTCACAATTGAAACAAAAAGAAACAGACTTGCAAAAAAGAATGAAAGTTTTTTTGACCTTCTGCTTTTACTTAAAATAAAGAATCCCAGTAAAACTACAAAAACGGTCCAAATGGAAAGTGATATAATTGTCCAGCTATCAGCGTTGAACATATTATAGAAATAGTTCCACCAGTTTTTATAAAACATAACAGGAACTCTTTCAATTTTATCCACAATCATGCTGTTGGCAATGTTGAGGTTATATGTTATTTCTTCATCGTATGGAGCAAGTTTTTTGGCTTTCTCAAAGTAAAGAATTGCATTTGGCAAATCATTATTTTTAAAATATGCATTTCCAAGATTATAGTATAAATTGGGAGATTCCATTTTTGCCGATACTATATGATTATAGAGAATTATCGCAGAATCATACATGCCCTCATTGTAAGTTTGATTAGCCTGTTGAAGTGTTTTTTCATAATCATTAGCGTAAGCATTGGATATACCTATGCTAACAAAAACAATCATTAATATTTTTAGTATCAGCTTCATAGTCGATTATTTTAAAGCCCTTTCTGCTTTTGTAATTGTAACTAAGGATTCTTCATAAATGCTCTTCATCTTATCACTAGAGTCTCCGGGTGCAAAACGAGCAAACTCTATATTGTTTAGTGTAATAACAAAGTTGTTTATTACCTCCTCCTCAGCCCCTTTGGATTCTAAAGTTTCCTTAACATTATCGATGGACATATCAGCCTGCATTATATGAAACTTGTCAGAAATATAACCCCATAAAGCCTGTGCTAACTCATCGTAGAATTCTTTATTATTACCCGTTGCCATCAACTTTTCAGCCTTTTTTAGTTTGTTTCGTGCTACTTTATTGGCTTTTCGTGTTTTGTTTAATTTTATATTTCCTCTTCTTTTTTCAAAATTCCGATAAAACAATACAAATATTAATAGTACAATAAGAGGTAGAATTAGAAATAAGTAATACACAGTTGTGCCAAACAGGAATTTATCTACGGGCTTAAGTTCAATATATGTCTGCTTGATATGTCGGATATCTTTCCCAATATATTTTATATCCTCCTGTGCCGATGAACTATAGGTAACACCTGATGAAGCAAACTTACCCTTTTGCACATGAATATTATAAGGCCCTGCTGTGATGGTATGATATTTTTTGTCTGAAGGATTGAAATAACTGAATTCAATTGGTTTTATGACGAAGTCTCCCGGGTTTCTGGCAATAGCCAGATATTCAATTTTTTTACTTCCTCTTACACCATTCAATCCGGTTTGGATATTATTGTTAATCTTTGGATCGTATGTTTCAAAATCAGAAGGGAAGTTAATTTGCGGTGGGTTGACTAATTCCAGATTGCCTGTACCAATAACTTTTAAACTAATGTTAATAGCATCGTTTGACATTATGCTGTCGTTATCAAGACTGCTGGTGAATGAAAATTTACCAACTGCGCCTTTAAAACTTTCAGGTTTGCCTTGCTGAGGTAGTGGTTTAACATTAATGGTTACTTTATTTGTATTTAGCAGAACTTCTATATTCTTAACATTCCTGTTAAAAAATGGATCGTTAAAAAAGTCTTCAAAAGGGTCTCTGCTTCTTGTACGGTTACTTTCAACTCTAATCTGTGCCACGCACTTCATCTTCGTTGCCTCAATACTTAGTTTGCCACTTTTCTGTGGGAAAAGGGCATATTTACTTATGTCGGCAACAATATATTCTTCACCATTAATAACTTGTGTTGATTGTTTTAGCTGTGTTTTTTCATCTGTCAGACTTTTTGACCAGAAGTCCTGAAATGAAGGTGCTTTGTCCAGGCTTAAATTAGAAACAGCTACTTTGGTATAAATTCTGTTAGTTACAATTATTTGTTCTCCTAAATACGGATTTGAGTTACTAACTATGGTTTTTAAATAAACATCATTATCCTGTAAAGTACTACTTCCGCCTGAAGATGAGTTTTGTTGAGATGAAGATGAACTGCCTGCCTTTTTTACAACTTTTATCTTGAGAGTGTTTGATACAATTGTTTTGCCACCAACCTTTATGGAAGCGGGAGCAATTGCAATATCACCCTCCTTTATTGCACTTACAATAAATGTATAAGTTTGTGTATAAGATTGCTGATAATTACCATTTATATATTGTACTGAAGAATTAGTTGATTTGCTAGGTCCTGATAATCTATGAAGGTTTCTGAAAGAGGGAGATACAAATCCTGATCCATCAGCATTTAGTTCGTAAACAATTCTAAATCTTTCTCCAATCTTAACCACTTTTTTGCTGCTGCCTACCAATTTGGGCTCTGTTTTGGCAGCAAATGATAAAGTGCTGAAAATAAGCAATAATGCTATTAATATGTTTGGTACTGACTTCATTTATTTAATAAACGCAAAATTATAATTTAATTGTTACCAGTCAATTTCTGTTTTAGACGATTTGGCAGTTTTTGCTTTTTGCTTTTGTAACTTCTGTAATGTTTCCTTCTCATCATTTTTTAATGCATCGAGCATTCGTTGTGCATCCTGTTTTGAGATTTTCTGAGGTTGCTGCTGTTCATCATTTTTCTGATCTTTATCTTTGTTTTTGGACTGATCATCCTTTTTGTCATCTTTCTTGTCTTTATCCTGTTCCTGATCTTTCTTGTCCTGATCCTTTTTATCCTGGTCCTTTTTGTCCTGGTCCTTCTTATCCTTATCCTGATCCTTTTTATTCTGGTCTTTATCTTTATCCTGATTTTGTTCTTGTTGTTGCTGCTGCTCGTTTAGTTTTTTACGTGCATATTCCAAATTATATTTGGCATCCGAATCAGTTGGGTTTAGCCTTAGAGATTTTTTATAGGCCTCAATACTTTCTTTAAATTTGTTTTCACTTAAAAAACTATTTCCCAGATTATAGTAGGAGGATGCTTTTATATTATTGTCGTTTGAAATTTCAGTAACTTCGTTGAAAAGCTTGCCCGACTCCTCATAATTTTCCTGTTTATACATTGCATCACCCAAGTTGAAAGTTCCTTTATAGTAAGTTGGTTTTTCAGTTAGTGATTTTCTGTATTCTATTTCCGCTTCTGAATAATTATCATCTTCAAACAGATCATTCCCCTCCCTGATAAATTTTTTCTCATTTTGTGAAAACAAACTTAAGCCGCATAGAAATGCAAGAGTTAGAAACAGATATTTTATCAAATTATTAGCCATTAGTCGTCTGATTTACCAAAAAAATTAAGTTTCCTGATCCACATTGATTTTTTGTTATCTACCAGTAATTCAAATAGTAAAATTAATATTGCAACAAAGATATAGATCTGATATCTGTGCTCATAATCAGTAAACTGTTTCGTTTCAATTTCTTTTTTCTCAATTTGGCTTATTTCATCAAATATTTTACGCAGGCCCGTACTGCCATTATTGGCTCTGGCATATGCGCCGTTTCCTGCAGCAGCAATTTGTCTTAACATATCTTCGTTAAGTTTTGTAACTACAGTTTTACCTTGTCGGTCTTTTTTAAAACCTGTTTTATTTCCATATGAGTTATAAACCGGTATAGGCACTCCTTCCGGTAGTCCCATGCCAATTGTAAAAACCTTAATTCCCATTTCAACAGCATTTTTTGCCTCACCAACTGCATCATCTTCGTGGTTTTCACCATCTGTAATAATAATTATTGCTTTATTATGTTCCTCCTGATCAAAAGATGAAATTGCCATATCAATTGCTTTGCCAATGGCAGTTCCCTGTGACGGGACTATTTTAGTATCCACCACGGACAGAAATAATTTCGCAGCCGAATAATCTGTTGTAAGAGGAAGCTGTTTATACGCGTTGCCAGCAAAAATAATAATGCCTATCCTGTCGCCGCTTAATTTATCAATTAGATTAGAGATTGCCATTTTTGAACGTTCCAGTCTATTCGGTTTGATATCCTCTGCCATCATGGAATTTGAAACATCCAATACCAGCATAAGGTCAATTCCTTCGCGTTTAATTTTTTCAAGTTTTGAGCCAACCTGTGGATCTACAATTCCAATTACCAGGAATACAAGTCCTAGAATCAATAAAATGAATTTGTAAACTGGTTTAAGTTCAGATACTTCAGGCATTAATTCTCTTAACTGTTTTTTGCTTCCAAAACGGTTTGATGAACGCTTTCTCCATGAATTATACAGTAGAAATAATAGGAAGAAGAGTATTGCCAGAAGCAAAAACCAAAAATATTCTATGTTAGCAAATCTTATCATTATTTATAAAAACTATCTTTATTCATTATGGAAATTTTCTAAAAACCAAAAATCTAAGAATAACTTCCAAAGTAAATAATAGCAATGCTATCATTGCAAATGGAATGAACTTTTCATGTTTCTTTCTGAATTCCTGAATATCAATTTTTGATTTTTCCAGTTGGTCTATTTCATCATAAACCTGTCGTAGCATTTTATTGTCTTCAGCCCTGAAATACCTACCTCCCGTAGTTAATGCGATCTGTTTTAAAAGTTCTTCATCGATTTGAACTTCCATTTGTTGCATTTGTATTCCGTAAGGAGTTTGAACAGGGTAGGGGGCAAAGCCTTGAGAACCAACACCAATTGTATATACTCTGATCCCAAACATTTTGGCTAACTCTGCTGCTGATCTTGGGTCGAGTGACCCTGAGTTGTTAACGCCATCAGTAAGCAAAATGATAACCTTTGAAACTGCTTCAGAATCCTTGAGTCTGCTCACTGAAGTTGCCAATCCATCACCAATTGCTGTACCATCTTCAATCATACCGCTTTCTATTTCTCTGAAAAGAGTATAAATCATTTGATGATCAGTGGTTAAGGGAACCTGGGTAAATGCTTCGCCACTAAATATTACTAAACTTACCCTGTCATTAGGTCGTCGTGAGATAAAATCCTTGGCAACCGCCTTCGAGGCCTCCAGCCTGTCGGGTTTCAAATCGCGGGCAAGCATACTACTGGATACATCCAGAGCCATAACAATATCGATTCCTTCAATATTGATATTTTGTCGTGATGAGACCGATTGAGGTCTTGCCATAGCAATAATTAGTAATGATAACACTAACAGTCTAAGAACAAAGAGACTGTGTGATAACCATGTTTTTGGACTCTTAGGCATTTCTTCAAATACACGAATGCCCGAGAAGGACAGGTCCGGGTTGCGTCGTTTTTGCCTCAGCCAGTACCAAATAATTAGCAATGGGATTATTACTAATAACCATAGATACTCAGGATTTGCCCATTCGTCGTACCTAAACATCTGAACCTCCTTTTTCTAAGTTTATCGATATATTATCATTTTCCGACTTTTCTATTTCTGCAACCATTGCTGTTTCATTAACAAAATCAATACAATGTGAATGACTTAAGTCGTTTTCCAAAGCTGTTGGTTGAGCCTTGGCAAATTTTACGAGATCAGAAAGAGTAAATGCTGCATTTAATTTATTTAAAACTTCACTATTTACCTTCTGATTTTTTAACTCACTGATTATTTCATCTGATGTCATTTCAGGAGCATCAAAATTAAATCTGCGATGGAGATATTCCCTTGCTATGTCTGTTAGTTGTGAATGATAACTCTTTAACATTCCTTGTTGCCATACTTTTGCCAGCCTGAGTTCTTCAAGTTTCTCAAGAGCGATATCCTGTGGAGGCCTTAATGGTTTTGGTTTTATTTTAAACAAAGGTTTGTTTTTCTTTCTACGTATTAGATACCATATCACAAAAATAATAACAGCGATGATTAACAAACCACCTAATACCCATGGAAAAACTTCCATAAATGTATAGGGCTCAGAATAAGGTGCTTTGATGACTTTAAAAGCTTGACTTGTATCTACCTCCGGAGTGAAAACCTGCAAATAAAGATTACTTGTCTCACTTAAATACTGAAGGCTGTCGCCATCTTTGCCAAAGAAAAAACTTAAACGGGGGATTTCAAAATATCCCGAATCAAAAGAAGTTATCTTAAGTTGTTGACTAAGGATCATTTGGTCATTATCGAAAAGTGTATCAATTCCACTTTTTGCAATGACTTCAATATTACCTGTAATAGTATCATTTATGGTTGGCCAGATTGTTGTAAAGCCAATGGGTAGACTTATGCCTAGCTCCATGCCAATCTGATCTCCAATCATTATCGCATTGGTATCAAGTTTAGTATAGGCTTCAGCATTTTGAGCCATCATTTGATTTCCAAACGACAGTAACAAAACCATTAATATTTTAATGCTCGCCTTCATTATCTTCTCGATTCCCTTTTTTTAAACATATTCATCAGAGGTTTAACATAATCCTCACCGGTATAAACCTTTACCATGTCTATTCCATATCTCGCAAACAACTGGTCTAGTTCTTTTCTTTTATTATCAGTCCAGCGGCTAAAATAATTTCTCACCTTGATGCTTGATGTATTAACCCAGATGCTCTTTCCTGTTTCAAAGTCTTTCATTTTAGCAAGACCAATATCAGGTAGTGTAGTTTCCCTCCTGTCAGTAACCCTGACAGCAATAAGGTCATGTTTGTGATTAGCAATCTGCAGTGCTTTTTCATATCCATCTGTCATGAAATCGGAAATAAGGAAAGCCGTTGATTTTTTCTTAATAGCATTGGTAAGATAACGCAAAGCCTCTGCAATGTCAGTGCCTTTATTGTCAGCCTTGAAATCAATTAGTTCACGGATAATTCTCAAAATATGTGATGAGCCCTTTTTAGGAGGGATGAATTTTTCGATTTTATCACTAAAAAATATCACACCTACTTTATCATTATTTTGAATTGCTGAATAGGAAATTACGGCTGCTATTTCAGTAATAATCTCCTGTTTCAACTGCATTTGTGTTCCAAAATTATTTGAGCCAGAGACATCAATCAGTAGCATTACCGTCAACTCCCTTTCTTCTTCAAATATTTTTATGTAAGGATGGTTGTACCTTGCAGTTACATTCCAGTCAATATTTCTAATGTCGTCGCCATACTGATATTCTCTAACTTCACTAAACGCCATACCACGACCCTTGAATACACTATGATATTCACCCGAAAAGATCTGATTAGACAGTCCTCTTGTCTTTATCTCAATCTTACGTACTTTTTTGAATATTTCTTTGGAGGTCATGTTCTGTGTTCCGAGTTTCGAGTTCTGTGTTCTGTGTTTGGGGTTTTGTGGTAATTATTATGTGTTTCTGTTTTTATATTTAATTCCTTTACTATCTGAATTTTGAAGATAATTAATAATTCCTTGTATCATTTTCTCTATTGTTTCAGCCTGATTATATAAATCATCAAAAGTGTTTTTATCAATCCAGTTTCTCTCTAGACATCTGTATAGTTGTGAGCGTAATTCTGCAGATGATCCTTTTGAAATCCAGAGAAATTGAACAAACTCTTTATTTCCTCCTCTTCCCTGGCCTTCAGCAATATTATCCATAATTGACCCGGAAGAGCCATTCATTTGCCCTCTGAGTTTATAATCAGAATCAAATATCTTTTTTTTCGTTAGGCTAAAAATCAAATCACCGAGAATCCTTGCTTTTTGCCAGGCTTCAATATCCTCAAATTTTGAAAAAGTCGACATTTATTTATTGTTTTATTTTTAACAATTTCTATTTTTAATTTTCAAACTCCTCTCTTTCCTTCAAAATCCCAAACCCAGAACTCAAAACCCGTAACCCCAAACTCGGAACTCCAAACCCTTAGGTACCTCAACACTATTCAATATCTCATTAATAATATCTTCACTTGTAATATTCTCTGCTTC
>Ga0164315_10001529_pt1 | contig 17416 bp, 12 predicted proteins | sample GuaBasSedimGuay6_FD_113737 | JGI IMG/M metagenome (GOLD analysis project Ga0164315, IMG submission 113737) | Subseafloor sediment microbial communities from Guaymas Basin, Gulf of California, Mexico - Guay6, Core 4569-2, 0-3 cm | ecosystem: Environmental > Aquatic > Marine > Hydrothermal vents...
CGTTTTTATCATTCATGCCTCCTAGGACAACCTGGCGGTTGTCGGCTCTTGGCTGTTAGCTGTTGGCCCTTAGCCAGCTAACAGTACCATCCCTTTACAGCCGCTTAGGCCTTTAAACTATAGACCATTAGCGGCCTATCGTGATCGTTTTCAGCCATCCTCGGACCCTTGGAACATTGACCTCTCGGACCCTGGCTTTTCCCCTCAGACCCTCCACCCCTCAGACCCTTGAACCCTCCCTCATACCACCCTCTGCAACCTGGTCTGGCTGGGTCCCAGGACTTTGATCTGTGCCACTAACTCCTGAAGGGTTTCGGCCAGCAGGACACCATCGCTGGCTGCAATCCATGTAAGGCTCAGCCGTTCAGGCTCAAATCCGAAACTGGGCAGAATTTCTTTCAAAAGCTTTATGCGTCGGCGGGCTTTGAAATTTCCGTTGATGTAGTGGCAGTCGCCGGGATGGCAGCCGCTCACAAGGACTCCGTCCGCGCCTTCCAACAATGCCTTGATGACATACTTGGGGTCCACCATTCCGCTGCACATCACCCGGATGATTTTTATGTTTGGCGGATACGAGAGGCGCGATGTGCCGGCCAGGTCTGCTGCCGTATAGGTGCACCAGTTGCAGAAGAAGGCGATGATGGTGGGTTGGAAATTATTGTCCATGGTATATCTCCCTTTGGTGACCATTGATACTTCGTATGTCATTAGCCCTTTGGGCATCATTTACGCTTCGCGTGTAATTTGCCCTGCGGGCGATATTGCGCCTTCGGCTGTTATTTGCGCTTCGCACGTCATTATGCCCTGCGGGCGATATTACGCCTTCGGCTGTCATTTGTGCTGCGCACGTCATTAGCCCTTCGGGCGATATTTGTTGTTGCGCACGGCCGATAGCTTGTAACTACAATGAATGACACGCGCAGCGTAAATTACGCCCGAAGGGCATAATTACGCGTGAAGCGCTAATATCGGCCGAAGGCCAAATGACATTATGTTTAAAGATGTTGACGCGTAATAATTCATGACCAATTCTCATGCAGAGCATTGCCTACCCCGCCAATAGTCCTTCAATTTCAGAAAAAATCTGTTTGTCCGTAAAATGTCGCACTTTGGCTGCGCCGCTGGGACAGTATCCGGAACAACTGCCGCACCCTTTACAGATGGCTTCGTTGACTTCGCTGATGCCTTTGCGTTCGTTGAATTCGATGGCCGTGTAGGGGCAGAGGCCGATACACACCTGGCATCCGATACAGATATCCGGGTCGATGGTGGAGATCATTGGTGACACCGCCACCTGACCGGATGCGCTGAGTGAAAGTGCTTCGGCGGCGGCCCCTTTGGCCTGTGCAACGGTATCCGGGATATCTTTGGGTCCCTGGCAGGTACCGGCCAGGAAGACGCCGCTCGTGGCGGTGGAGACGGGTTCAAGCTTGGGGTGTTCTTCCTGGTAGAATCCGTCGCTTCCTGTGGAGATGCCGAAGATTCTGGCCACATCGTTGACATCGGGACGTGGTTCCATGGCCGTACACAGGATTACCATCTCCACGGGAATTTTCATCAAACTATCGGAGAGCGTGTCTTCTGCGGTCACCCACAGCATGTCGTCGATTTCCTCTACACGGGAAGCTTTGCCCCGAATCATACGGACACCTTCACTCTGGACGCGCTTGTAAAATTCTTCATACCCTTTGCCAAAACAGCGCATGTCGATATAGAAATTGTAGATCTGAGTTTCGTGGCCGCACTTGTCCTTGAGAAGATGGGCGTACTTCAAGGCATACATGCAGCATGTGCGGGAACAGTACTCATGATAGTTGATATCACGGCTGCCGATACAGTGCAGGATAGCCACGCTTTTGGGTGGTTCGGTGAATTTAAGACGATCGTCAGGATCGCGTTTCAGAAGTCGGCCGCTCGTGGGCCCGGTGGCATTCGAGAGGCGTTCGAATTCCAGGTTGGTGAAGACGTTTGCATATCGGCCGTAGCCATATTGTGTCATGGGGGTTGGATCGAGGGGATCGAAACCCGTGGCAACAATGATGGAACCCACTTCGATTTCCTGTATTGTTCCCGTCATGTCATGGTTGATGGCCTTTGCTTCACAGGCATCCACACAAAGTTTGCATTCACAGCATCCCCCGCAATCCAGGCATCTGGAGGCTTCCGCTCTTGCCGTTTCCTCTGAAAAATTATGATCGACCTCATCAAAGCTTTTCACTCGCTGCTGCGGATCCAGGTGCGTGGATACGATTCGGGGGGCCGTTTCGACATCTTCAGGGATGGGTTTCCAGTTATTTCCCGGGGGTGATTCAACATCCGGTTGTTCCAGAACACCCTTGCGGTCACCGGCGCTGACATAACGATGGATGGCTGCCGTTGCCTTATGGCCGGCAGCAACAGCTTCGATGACCGTTGCCGGTCCGGTGACGGCATCGCCGGCACCGAAAACGTGCGGGAGGCTGGTCTGCATTGTGGTGGGGTTGACCTTGATGGTATTTCGCGTGGTCAATTCCAGACCGGGTTCTTTTGTTGCCCAGGACACATCGATTTTTTGTCCGATGGCGGGGATAACGGCATCGCATGGCACGACATATTCGGAACCTTTTACCGGCACAGGTCGTCGGCGTCCGCTGGCATCCGGGGGGCCGAGTTCCGTCTGGATGCAGGTACACCCTGTCACGTGCCCATCCGTGTTCTGTATGCCCACAGGTGCAGTGAGAAAGGAGAGTTCGATACCTTCTTCCCTGGCTCCCGCAATCTCTTCCTTGTAGGCTGGCATTTCCTTTTCTGAACGCCTGTAGATCACCGTGACATGTTCGGCGCCGAGACGTTTGGCTACACGGGCTGCATCTATGGCTACATTCCCGCCGCCGATGACGACGACCTGTCTGCCCGGGGGGGTTCGGCTCCCCAGGTTGATTTCCCTCAGGAACCTGACGGCATCGATGATTTCTGCGGCCTGGTCTTCTCCCTGGATCTGCATCTGGATAGAGCCGTGTGCACCGATTCCCAGAAAAACGGCTGAAAACCCTTTTGACTTTAGATCCGATAGCGACAGGTTTTGGCCGAATCGTATATTCGTTTCAACGTCGATCCCATGGTGGAGGAGATATTGGATCTCATTGTCCAACAGCTCCGCCGGCAATCGATAGTCCGGGATCCCCACACGGAGCATCCCTCCCAGCTGGTCGAGGGCCTCGAACAGGGTGATGTGGTACCCTTTTAGTCTCAGGTAATAGGCCACGGTGAGGCCGGCGGGTCCGGAACCGATGACGGCGATTTTTTCCGGCCGATCTTCGATTTCCGGAAGGGGCAGGTCGGAGAAATCCACCTGGTCGGCGGCAAAGCGTTTTAAATCACGGATAGCTACCGGAGTGTCCACATCGACCCGGCGGCAGGCTTTTTCACACGGGGCCGGGCAGACACGGCCAAGGGTTCCGGGGAGGGGTATCTTCTCCATGATGAGTTTCACGGCCTCCCGGTATTGACCTGTTTTAATGAGGGCGACATAGCCCTGGACGTTTGTTCCTGCAGGACATGTCTGAACACAGGGGGCCCGATCATATTTGTCGATGCAGTAGGTAATGGGAACAGCCTGGGGGAAAGGGCGGTAAATGGCTTTTCTCAGCTTGGTGCCCACATCCCATTCATTGGGGAACGCGACGGGACAGACCTTTTCGCACTCGCCGCACCCGGTGCAGTTCGGCTCGATATAACGTGCTTTTCGGTGGACCTTTACTTTGAAGTTGCCGATGAAGCCGCTGACATCCATTACCTCACTGTAAGACAGGAGATCGATGTTGGGCTCCTGCCCTACAGAGACCATTTTTGGTGTTCCGATGCAGGCCGCACAGTCCAGGGTGGGAAAGGTTTTGTCATACTGGAGCATATGACCGCCGATGGTCGCTCCCCTTTCAACCAGGTATACCTTGAAACCGGCGCTGGCGATATCGAGAGATGCCTGCATGCCGGCGATGCCGCCGCCTACCACGAGTGTGTTTGTGCAGACTGAGAATTTTGCCGGTGTTAAATCCTCCTGGTGAACAACACGCATAATACCTGCGCCGACCAGGGTTTTGGCCTTTTGTGTTGCCTCTTCCTCCTCCAGGGTGACCCAGGAAACATGCTCCCGGACACTTACCATGTGGAAGGCCTTGTAGGGGTTGAGACCGGCGCGTTGGCAAGCAGCCCTGAAGGTTTTTTCATGCATCCGTGGAGAGCAGGATGCCACGACCACGCGCGTGAGATGGTGGGCCCGAATATCTTTTTCAATCAACTCCTGGCCCGGATCGGAACACATAAACAGATAATCCCGTGATACAGTTACGTTCGGCAGGGTCGCTACATAGGCGGCAACCTCTTCCACCCGGACGCGGTAAGCGATATTGATGCCGCAGTGGCAGATGTAGAATCCGATGCGTTCAGGCATGCAGGACCTCCTGGTCAAGTTCTAAATTGATGTGGACAGGCATAGGGTGTTCGTATCTTGTTTCGATGGATTGGATAAGCAATTCCGCGACATCCTGGACGACGATCCGGTCTTGGAAACCAAGCGTCATGATGGCTTTCTGGAGCATCCGTGTGCAATAGGGACAGGCCGTGGCGATCACGTCGGCACCGGTGCCCAGGGCCTGTTGAATTCGCAGTTCGGCCAGTCGGCTGTTGGAAGAAGACTCACCGAATGTGCCCCCACCCCCGCCCCCGCAGCAGAGGCTGTTGCTGCGATTGTCTGGCATTTCCACAAGGCTGAGGCCCGGGATGCTCTTCAGGATACGGCGCGGCGCATCGTAGACGCCGTTGTGGCGTCCCAGGTAACAGGGATCGTGGAAGGTGACCCTGTTTTTTATTTCGTGCCTGGGGATCAGGTTTCCTTCCGAGACGAGTCGATCCAGGAGCATGGTGTAGTGTTCGATTTCCATGTTCACCTGTGCGTCTGCATAGACTTTCCGAAAGGTGTCGAGACAATGCGGTGAGGTGGTGAGAACTCTTTCAACGCCCCGACGCTCAAAAAGCGACATGTTCTGCTTTGACAGTGTCGAAAAGCTGTCCACAGCCCCTGTTCTGAAAGCGGGGTCTCCACAGCAACGCTCTTCCGTACCGAGGGTGCCGTAGGAAACACCTGCCTGGATCAGCAGCCTGAGCAGAGCGCGGCCTGCATGACTGCATCCCTGGGATGGCGTGTCATCATATGCTGTGGTACAGCATGTGAACAGGCAGTAGGTGTGTTCCGGATTGAAATCGGGCGTGTCGATATCTTTTGCCCAGTCCAATCGTTTCTCGGGGTCCCCTCCCCATGGATTTCCTTTCTCTGCCAGGTATTCCAGCGGCATTTCGAGGTGCGCGGGGATTTTTCCCTGTTTGTTCTGGCTTTCCCGGATTGATCTTATCACGTCGATAATATGGATTCCCCGGGGGCAGGCGTCCCCGCAGGCATTACAGGTGACGCAGATCCATGCGGCGTCATCAACACTCTTTACGGTACCGGTACCCAGGCCGATGTGGCGAAGAATCTGTCTGGGGCTGTAAACCGATACCCGGTTCCAGGGGCAGGCAGCGGTGCAGGAGCCGCACTGCACACAGGTCATGAACATCTCTCCAATACGCGCCTTGACGTTCTCCATGTCGACGGAAGAGTGTTTTGCGGCTTTTTCCCGAACCGTTGTCAAAAACAGGGCCAGCGGACGGTAGAAGAGGTGCGACCACTTTCCAAAAGGGACCTCGATGACCAGCATTGGTCCGGCGATGGCCAGGTGGATGACGTACATGACATAGGTGCCCATGGGCCATCCGGCCAGGCGGACGATGTGCATGATAATACCGGTCAAGGTCGTTAAAAAAAGTAGGATCAGAAAAAGCCAGTCGGAAAGTTCTGAAAAGCGGTGGATGGCCTCTTGTTTCCTGCGCCGGCTCAGGAACATTTCGATGGTAATGATCATGATGGCGCCGGTGGCATAGTATCCGAAGAGACTTGAGAAATGCCAGCTGCTGTCATCCACCTGAAACCAGCGGATAAAGACGACAATCAGCGTCATCATGGTCATGTAGCCGGATACCAGCAGAAAATGTTTCATCCAGCGACTCTTGTCCTCACCGCATTCCCGCCAGCGCTTCTGGGTTGCAAAGTGAAGCACAAAGGCTTTTGCTTCGGTTATATAAAGCCGGAAGGGCACGGTCGTGTCGCTCATGATGAATCGGAACATCCTGAATGCATTTGATAAGAGAAAGAGTGTCAACACGGCTCCCATGCTCAGATCCCCGATTTCGATCCACAAGACAGGCACAAAGGTATTGACGGCAACGCGGTCGGTAATGATGGGGCCGTGAAAAAACCAGAAGAGCGCTATGATGCCGAGTGCCACCGCACCCAGAGCACCCAGTTCCCATACTTCGGAAAGATAGAATTTTTTGGCAAGGCCGGTCCAGTCGTACTGGGTGGTTAACCACCGGCGGGTTGCCATCATGGTTTCTGCGGGTTCAGCCCCCCTTGGACAATCCAAATTGCAATCCCCGCAATAGTAACAGAGCCACGGGACCGGTGATTTGAGCAACTTGTCTCTTAATCCCAGTTGAAGATAGCGGTATGTCTTTCGAGGGAAGGTATCCGTGCCGGTGGAGAGCGGGCACGATGCGCTGCAGGTACCGCACTGCATGCATTTTTCCATATCCCTGGCCCCGAACTTCGCTACTTCCTGGTAGAGTTTCAAGTCAACGCCGTGGTGCATATTACGTCCTTTCTAACTTCGTGAAAACTCTGTGTGATTCTTCTCTTGGGAATGTTCCCGATCCTTGGGCCATGGCTATTGATAATCTTTCACTTGACCCCATATAAAGATAGCTGGGAAGCTAGGACGCTGGAAGGCTGGAATGTTGCTATCCGCTTCTATCGGTTATTACTCCGGCAATTAAATACCTTAAAACTGTCATTCCCGCGCAGGCGGGAATCCAGGAAAGCGCTGGATGCCGGATCAAGTCCGGTATGACGTGTTGATCTATTTAGTTGCCAGGTTAATAGCTACCCTTGTATCACCCTCCAACCCTCCAACCCTGCTCATTCACACCTCGAACCCTCATTTATACATGCCCCAGAGCGAAAAGATCCTGGACAGCCGCCAGGAGATCCTCGGTTTCGACCGGTTTTTCCATAAATTTATCGATCAATTCATATGCTTTACATTGTCTGTAACCGTATAGGTTATGACATTTCAGAAACGTGTCTTTATCCAGCGTAGAGAGCATGATGACCGGTATCTGCTTGAGAGTTTCGTCCTGCTTCAGGTGTTGATACAGACGGATGCCGCTTTCTCCCGGCATCATCATGTTGAGGATTATAACGGATGGACACTCTGCAACAGCCTTTTTAAGCCCATCCGCTTTATTGTTCGCCGTAACCGGATTAAACCCGCTGGCGTTCAGGATGTTTAAAAGGAAAATCCTCGTATCCAGTTCATCGTCCACCACAAGTATTTTTTTCACTATTTCGGCAGACATTCGAAAAGCCTCCCACCTAAGATGATATGTTCGGGCTATACGGTTCCGATCTACCAGAGAGAAGTGCAGGTTATTCAACATCAGGTCGCTGTTGCTAAAAATTTTTATATGAAATAGCACAGAGCGTGCCAAGGGCTTAGCTATCTATAACACATTGAAATAACAATAAAAAAATGGATTTCTTTGCCCAGGCTTCCTATCGGGTCATGCGGAAATGTTGCAAGAACTGCAACATACATTATGTAACAAGCTGATAGGATAGGTTAAAGGGCATTTGAAACAAATTGCAACATATGTGCAACGTAGCTGCAACTTTTCACTGCTATCAGAGCTGCACCAATAGGGGTTGGCATAAATATGTTCCGAATAAGTCCCTCAGTCGAGGGGATTCCATATTTTTTCAAAAAAGGACTACACCGAGTGTAGCAAGAAGCAACAGCCAAACAACCGCTTGTTTTATAAGTATAAATACTCTTTTCAAGGATGATTTCTCGAACAGGTGTAAAAAAAAGCATCACGAATTGCATCTGCCGGATCAGGCAGCCGGTGATTCAATCCAAGGTTGTTGAAAGATAAAACTTAATTAAATCAATAGGTAAAAAGATATTGCAGGTTGTGCAATGTTGATTGGTATTGTTTTTGCTCTTTCCTGATGGTGATGAAACGCGGTTTGAACCGATGTTTGTCAAAAAAGAAACAAGGGAGGGCCAAGCAATGAAAAGATTGTTTAATAGAGAAAAGGATCGTGAGAAAAAATTCGTAAAGGGATTCAATGTGCTGGAGGATGAATGCATCTGGATGAAAGCAGGTGTGGTCAATTTTCGACAATGTGACAACAGTTTTGACTGCAGCAGCTGTCCATTTGACAAAGGTATGCGTAAAGCAATGGGTGTCGACGAGAGGCTGAAAACAGAGCAGGCAGCGCCCAGATGGGTCGAATTTCTACAGAAAAACTACTATGGTGCTTCAAGGCCTTGCCGTCATGCCCTCACCGGTCGTATCGATGCCCCGAAGTTATGCGCCATGAACTATGAGTGCTATCATTGCTCCTTTGACCAGATGTTGGATGAAATGGATATCGCAAGGGATCTCGAATCTCCACAATATCTCTCTGCATCAGGGTATCAAATGGCCGATGGATACTACTACCACATGGGACATAGCTGGTCACGGTTCGAGCATGGTGGTCGAATACGGGTCGGTGTGGATGATTTTCTGGTGAAAGTTTTCGGCTCGGCAAGGTCTTTGAACCTGCCACCCTTGGGTGAGAAGATGCAGCAAAATAAGGTGGGGTGGGCATTTGCAAGGAATGGTCATGAGGCAGCGGTCCTGTCTCCCATAACAGGCACGATACTGGCTGTGAACCATAAAGTTAGAGAACATCCGGAGATGGTACACGAGGACCCGTATAACACGGGGTGGCTTTTCATCATGGAGCCCGTGATGCCGAAACGAAATCTGAAGGGGCTCTATTTCGGCCGGGAGAGCGTCCAGTGGATGGAGAAGGAAAGCCAGAGGCTGTTATCATTGATGGGACCGGAGTACAAGGATCTGGCTGCGACAGGTGCTGAGTCGATCAGCGATGTGTATGGATCTTTTCCGGAGATCGGATGGGATGTTCTGGTGAAAACGTTTCTCAGGACCGGGCAAAAATAGGGTCCAAAGGGTAAACCCTTCAATTCAGGGCAGACGGAGTTCCGAGAGCCAGTTATGGGCGATTCGGATTTCAGCACCATTCGGAAATGTTTTTTCTCTCTTTAGCTCCTTTGTTACCTGGGTCATTTTTACCTGTGGGAAAATATGATTAAACACTTCAAAACAGTCTTCCCGAAAATGAATTTCTTTTTGTAGCGACCAGGCAACCGTGTTTTCTAATTTAATGCCCGAATCGCCAATGACCTGCCCGGTATCATAAAAATAGAACTTGGGTGCCTTTTGAATTGCCCTGGCAATGTTTTTATGGAAAGGGGGCACCTTAAAAAGGAGGTCTTGTTTTAAAATGATATCCAGGTGCGATTTTATTTGGTTGCTTCCCGGATATACTGCGAACAGTACCGGCAGAAACTGAGCGGAATCTGGTCCAGATCCGACAGGCTTCCGGAAAAATGCATGAGGCACTGGCGGTTTTCACAATGGGTCAGGTCGTACAGATGACACAATTCATGAAGGGCGACTTTGGCAGCCCGTTCCAATGCGACGGCCGAATCGTTGATGGTGTCCATGGGGTTTTCCCTGAGTCGAAATATCGATATGAGCGCAACACGTCCCCCTTGCCTTGCCTCGCCAAACACATGTGTGAAGACCGGTACGAAGAGATCGACATCCAGAATGCCGATTACTTTATCTACAGACGTAAACAACCTGGATTCCAGGTGTTGGAAGATGGGGCCGACATTATACTGAAGTCGCTGTCTATCCAGTGCATAGGAAGGGTTTTTCATCGATCCAAGGAGGGTTGTTTGAAGATCGAGATAGCCGGATATATGGGCGGCAATAACTTTCGGCGCAATATCGGGAATGTCCCCAATAGGGATTACGCCGATGCGTTGGCGGTCCTTTCTCATTTTTTTAGTGTTCTTAACCCGGAACGGTCAATTTTTTTGTGCAATGTCACCCGATTGATGCCCAGGATCTTTGCGGCGTGCGTGATGTTCCAATCGCACATCTCCAGTACCTCTAAGATATAAGCCTGCCCCACTTCCCTCAAGGAGGGTGTTTTTTTTCTGGGGATGCTTGTGGAAAGGAAAGAGAAGTCTCCAGACCTTAGTGTCCGCGACTTGGAAAGGACAACGGCTCTTTCGATGGCATTTTCGAGTTCTCTGACATTTCCGGGCCATGGGTACCGCTTTAACTGTGTTAGTGTGTTCTTCGAAACATGGTCTACATGTTTGGCTGTTTCCTGGCTGTATTTTTTGAGAAAATGCTCTACAAGTAAGGGGATGTCCGTTTTTCTGTCCCGGAGAGGCGGGATGTGAAGATGAATGACGTTGACACGGTAATAGAAGTCTTCCCTGAATGTGTTGCTGGAAATGGCTTTTTCCAGATTTTTCCGGGTGGCTGAGACGAGCCTGAAATTAATATTGATAGGTTCGCTGCTTCCGATTCTGGTAATTGTTTTTTCTTCCAACACGCGCAAAAGATCGATTTGCATTTTAGGACTGATTTCTCCGATTTCATCCAGAAACAGCGTTCCCCCGGCCACGACTTCCAGAAACCCTTTTCTGGTGTGTATGGCGCCTGTAAAAGCACCTTTCCTGTGGCCGAAAAGTTCGCTTTCAAGTAATGTGTCGGGAATGGATCCACAGTTAATGGCGATAAAAGGATATTGTGACCGTGTACTTTTGGCGTGTATGGCTTTGGCAACCAGTTCTTTCCCGGTTCCTGTTTCACCGGTCAGCAGAACAGAAGCATCGCTTGCTGCAATTTCCGGGATGAGTTCAAAAATCTCCATCATGGGGGAGGATTGGCCAATGATGTTGTCAAAGCGTGATATTTTTTCCAGTCGCCCCTTCAGGTAATTGTATTCAGATGTCAGTTTCTTTTGCTGCAGTATCTTTTCCATTACCAGGGATAAGTACTTTGGCTTGAACGGTTTCAGAAGATAATCACTTGCGCCTGCCTTCATGGCATTGATGGCAGATTCAATCGATCCGTAGGCTGTGATAATAACGACAGCGGTGTCCGGGTATTCCGTCTTAATTTTTCCAAGTAACTGAATACCGTCCATGCCGGGCATTTTGATGTCCACAAACATGATATCAAAGGGATATGCTTCTATTTTTTTCAAGGCCTCGAATCCGGAAGAGGCTGTGTCCACGGTGTAACCGGCCTTTTCAAACCAGAAAAACAGGGACTCTCTGACGATTTTTTCATCGTCGACAACCATGACGCTCATTTTTTCATCCATGGTAACCCTCCATCTACAACACCGGAAAGTTTAAAATGAATACCGTGCCTTCATTTTCTTGACTTTTGACGAGAACTTTTCCGCCGTGGTTTTTCACGACACCGTAAACGATAGACAAGCCCAACCCGGTGCCTTCTCCTTCTTTTTTGGTTGTAAAGAATGGATCAAAAATTTGATTGATATGTTGTTCAGAGATACCGTAGCCGGTATCCCGAATCTCGACTTGAATTTCCCGGTTTTTTTTGACAAGGCGGGATGTGATGCTCAATTCTCCGCTTTTGGGCATGGCTTCAATGGCATTGAATATCAAATTCAGGAGGGCCTGCTGAAGCCGGTTGGTATCACCCTTCAGCATGACGATACCGGTTTGGAAATCGGTGATCAGCCGGATATTTTGGAGCTCCATTTTGTGGCGTGTCAGGTTGATGACTGCATCAAGAATGTCATTAAAAATGATACGTTTATACTCGAGTGGAAGTTCTCGGGAAAATGAGAGCAGATTGGTAACGATATTGCCACAGCGCTCCAGCTCACTCGACATGATCGATAGGAACTTCTTGAATTTTTCCAGCCTTTCTGGTGTGGGGTTTCCTTCTGCAAGCATCTCCTGCATAAGGTCAGTGAAAGTAAGCAGTCCATGAATGGGGTTGTTAATTTCGTGAACACAGCTGGCTGCAAGCTTTCCCAGAGAGATCATTCGGTCCTCTTGCACCATTTTATTCAAATCCGCCTTCAATTCTTTTACGCGTTTTTCCCAGCCGCTGGATATGGCATCAGTAATGTCGTTGATAATTTCGATAACTTGAAAGATGTCTCCATCTTTGTTCGTTAAGGGATAGGTAACGATATTACCGTAAAAGGTGCTGTATTTTTCCCTGGTGTATTCATGGACGACCTGGGCAGACTTGCCGCTTCTCAGGGTTTCAAGCATGGGGCACTGCATCATAGGGTTTGAGCTGGCACAGGGCGCTCTCAATCCGTAATATGCCCGATAACAATATTCACCCAGCACGTCTTCTCTTTTCCTTTTGACGATGTTCAAATAGGATTCGTTCACTTCACTGATAGTGAAGTCGGTATTCAATACGACGATCGCCTGGTTACTCTGTTGAATCAGAAAATCGGAAAACATTTTTTGAAGGTTTGCCTGATATTCTGCTGATTTTAATTGCTGATCCACATTATAGAACAAACGGAAAAACTGGCCGATATTATGTTCGAGGACACCCACGCCTTTTGGACGCAATTTGACAAGATCCAAAAGAACATTCCGGTTGTTGGTCAGCTCAAGAATGCTGTCCAGATCTTTGAACTCAAAAAAATCCTTAAAATTATCCGTTGTGTATATGCCCATCTGCTCGGCCATCTGCAGGCCTTCGGCTTCCGGGTCAATATCGCAAACACCGATAAGGTTGATATCCAGGGATCTAAAATAATTTGTCTGCAGAAGCTCAAGGAAGAATTTACATGCTTTGCCACCGCCGACAATAGCGATATTCAACGGCAGACGGGTCGGGATTGCATTTGCGATTTTGTTCGTGGCAGACATCATTGCTCTCCAAAGGGGGTAAAGATAATTCTAAATGATTAATTTTGAATTTTAAATGAATTAGCCCCAAGCAGCCTGAAGGCTGGGAAGCTGGGATGCTATGAGGCTGCTATCTGTTTGTTCTTGGCTCTAAGCTTTCAACTGACTAAAGGCTAACTGCTAAGAGCTTACCCCTGGACCCCTGGAACCCTTAATTTGGATCAACTCTTTTGGAGATGGTCCAAAATTTTTTATGATTAAATTTGAATGTGGTTGTTATTATAGTATATTATAACGCTTCATCTTTCGCCACAACGTGGTGCGATCAATGCTCAAAGCCTGGGCTGTTCCTGCCCGATTTCCGCCATGTTGATTTAAGGCCTGGATGATTCTTTCGCGTTCACCAGGAATGCTTCTTTTTAATAATTTGTTGACGGTCTGCGCAGGTCCATCGGCAACGGCCATGGTTTGCTGGATATAATCGGGCAGGTGTTCGGGCAGAATTTCCTGCTCCTGACTGATAATCAGGGCGTGCTCGAGAATATTTTCAAGTTCCCTTACATTGCCGGGGTAATCAAATTTGAGAAGTATTTCCATGGTGGATTTTGAAATGTTCACCGGGTGGTTGCCCCTGGCAGCACAAAGCCGTCTCAGTATGTGCCGTAATAGCAAAGGAAGATCTATCTTGCGGTCTTTTAGTGTCGGGAGTCTCAACCTGAAAACATTCAGTCGATAAAAAAGATCTTTCCGGAATAATCCGTCTTCAACCAACATGTCGAGTTTTTTGTTGCTGGCGGATAAAATCCGTACATCGACTTTCAGGGTGTGGCGACTCCCCAATGGATAAAACTCCCTGTCTTCCAGTACCCGCAGCAATTTTGCCTGGAGCGACAGTGGAAGCTCACCGATTTCGTCCAGGAAAATAGAGCCGCCATCTGCTTCGCTGAACCGTCCGGGTTTATCGCGGTCGGCACCGGTAAATGCGCCTTTGACGTATCCGAACATTTCTGATTCCAGCAGATTGTCCGGAATGGCGGCACAATTGACCTTGACAAAAGGGCAGGATGCCCGTTGGCTGGAGGAGTGGATGACTTTTGCCAGGAGATCCTTGCCGGTTCCCGTGGGCCCTTCAATGAGGATGGTAGCGTCGGTTCCGGCAATGACGGAGACGGTTTCAAACACTTTCTGCATCTCGGGGCTCTTGCCGATCATATCATGGAAGGTGTATCGGTTGCTGATAACCTGATCCAACTGGTGCTCGAGGGTCAGATCATGAAACGTGGCCAGCCCACCGACGATAGCGTCTTTTTCATTTTTCAGGGCAATGACGTTGGCCCTGACGGGAACCTTTTCTCCGGCCTTGGAAATTATTTCTTCATGCCGGACGCTCTGCTTGATTCCTTTTCTGATAGATTTTTTTAAAGAGAAGAGGTCGTTGGCTTCGCCTTTCCCGAAAATAGTTGAACAGGATTTTCCGAGAACCTGGCGGCGGCCATAGCCGGATATTTTTTCGGCCTTATGATTGAAAAAGGTAATGTAGCCACCCCGGTTGACCGTAAAGATACCGACATCGAGATTGTCCAGGATTATTTTCAGGCTACGCTCTTCGTAATGGATACGATCAATCAAATCTGCGATAGGGGAATGGTCCTGGAGAATGGTGAGGCAGCCTGCCAGTTGATAGCTTGCGTCATAAATCGGGATGGCCATCCGTGTTAACAATCGTGCGGTCTCGTTTTCATTGATGACTTCCACGTCAGGCTCATCCGTGACGGCATTGCTGTTTCCCCTTAAGAGACATGTGGTCATGCAGGGAACACCGGTAAAGATTTCACGGCAATCCTTTTCTTTGACATCGTTTTCTTTCAAACCCATGAGTGCCTGGGCAGCCAGGTTCATGGACTTCACCTTCCGGTTGAGGTCCACAGTAAAGGCGCCTACGCCAAGTTCATCGAGGATTGCCAGGAATTGATTGCTCCGTATGACATCTATTTTTTTTTGATCTATGGGCATTTGCAATTTTATTTGATGCGACGATGTCGCTTTTGTTGGGTCATAGCTGATAGGCGATAGCTCATAGGTTGCTATCAGCTCACGCTGCCGGCAGCCTGATAAAAAAAGTCGTGCCGTGCCCCGGGCGGCTCTCGACATCGATTTTCCCGTTGTGGCGATCGATAATACCATACACTGTCGAGAGCCCCAGACCCACGCCGTAGCCCTCCTGCTTGGTTGTAAAAAAGGGTTCGAAGATGTGCGGCAGATTATCCTCTGGGATTCCGGCGCCCGTGTCCGTTATCGCAAGGGTACCATGGGCTTTATCAGCATGATAATGGCTCTCAATGTGAAGATTCCCACCCTCCGGCATGGCGTCGATGGCATTGAAGATCAGGTTAATGATGCACTGCTGCAGTTGATTGGCGTCTCCCTGGATTGCCGGAAAGTCGGGTTGAAAGGATGTGGTCAAGGCAATGTTCTGTAACTCGAGTTTGTGTTGGCTCAAGGATATGCATTTTTGGAGAAGTTCCTGAATTCGAACAGGGCCCATGGAAGGCGGCGATTTTCTGGAAAAGGCCAGGAGGTTCGAAACGATCTGTGAACACCGCTCTGTCTCGGTTTCCACGAGTTCCAGGTATTGTGTGAATTTATCTATTTTTTCCTCTTTCAAAGGGCGTTTTTTCAGGATTTTGGACATGAGCCGGCTGTAGTTGAGAATGCCTGAGAGCGGATTATTAATTTCGTGAACTACGCTGGCGGCCAGTCTTCCGAGCGACATCATTTTGTCCTGGTGAAGAATCTGGGCCTGGTCCGCTGCCTGTCTTTCAAGGAATTTTGCGTAGTCCTGAAGTTTTTTACGGGATGTGTAACGTTGTTTTGCGCGCTCCAGAGACAGGTGCAGGGCATGGTCGCTGATGGGCTTGGTGATAAAATCAGAGGCATCGAGTTGAAGGGCCTGGATGGCGAGATCCATTTCTGCGAAAGCGGTACAGACGATCACCTCGATATCCGGATCGAGTTTTTTGACTGCCTCCAGAACCTCGAGGCCGTTCATTCCCGGCATTCGGATATCAGTGATCACAATCCTGGGAGGCGTCTCACGACACAATTCAAGGCCGGTTGTTCCATCCGGAGCGGTTGTTACCTGGTAGCCATTATCGCTCAGGGCGAGATACATGACATCCAGAATGTCTTTTTCATCATCGATGACAAGAATGTGCCAGTCTGAATAATCAGACATGGTTTCTTCCCTCCGGCTTCCCGGTCCTGTCAGATTGGTGCACATGAGCCTAAAACCACCCATTTTTGTTCAATTTAGGGTATTGTAAATTAAGGGCATTGTCAAGAAAAGCTGCCCTGACGGGTATCGCGGCGTTCCAGTTCTGCTTGAATCCGAGACAGGGTTTCCATCTTGTTCAGGGACCAGTGGGGTGCGACCAGTTCATGGGGGTGCGGGTCGCTGGTCAGCCTTTGAACGATCATGTCATCGGGAATTCGCTCCAGAAAGTCACACACCAGATTGACATAGGCAGCCTGTGTCAGGCAGCGGTATGATTCCTGTTGGACCATGGTTTCAAGCCGCGTGCCCTTGATGACATAGAGTAGATGGAGTTTGACGCCGTGGATGCCCAGTCGTGAAATAAATTTGGCGGTATCGTGCACGTGGGCAGTGGTTTCACCCGGCAATCCCAGGATGACATGCGCACATATCTGAATTCCTCTGCTTTGGGTTTTCTCAACGGCTCTCGCAAAGCAGGCTGCATCGTGTCCCCGGTTGATCAGGGACAGGGTGCTGTCGTGGGCGGACTGGAGCCCGTATTCGATCCAGACAAGGCATTTTCCGGCTAATTCCTGTAGCAGTGCCAGTTTGTCCTGGTCGATGCAGTCCGGCCGGGTTCCAATGGAGATGCCCACGATACCGTCTACACCGATGGCTTCTTCGTAAAGGCGTCTCAGGGTTTCAACAGGGGCATATGTGTTGCTGAACGACTGGAAATAGGCAAGAAATTTCTTGGCTTTGTAACGTTTCGATAGCGCTGCTTTCCCCTGTTCGAGTTGCCGGGTGATGGAGAGTCCTCTATTGTGAGCCCCTGTTCCCGATCCCCGGTCGTTGCAGAAGATGCACCCTTCGGTGGAGATGGCGCCGTCCCGATTCGGGCATGTCAGACCGGCATCGACGGTAATTTTCTGAACCCGGCATCCAAATTGGTTGCGCAGGTAGGTGTTGAGATCGTTGTATCTTTTATCTGTTGTTGCCATATGGTGCTTGACCTGGTTAGGGTTGGGTTATATATTTTGGGCCATCTTGAATAGATACTACCCCGGAGGTTTACAGGGGTCAAGAATTCAAAGTGCTATTTGTTCTTTGCGTTTATTGTGTTTGTTGAGTTGCAATCGGTTCCGGGCATCACCGAAAATCCTGAAACCCAACCAACCCGAGGAACTCAATAAACCCAACGAACCCAATAGACCCAATAAACCCAATAAACTCAATAAAC
>Ga0164315_10001530_pt1 | contig 17412 bp, 18 predicted proteins | sample GuaBasSedimGuay6_FD_113737 | JGI IMG/M metagenome (GOLD analysis project Ga0164315, IMG submission 113737) | Subseafloor sediment microbial communities from Guaymas Basin, Gulf of California, Mexico - Guay6, Core 4569-2, 0-3 cm | ecosystem: Environmental > Aquatic > Marine > Hydrothermal vents...
AATATGTCGTTCCAGCTTTCGTACGGATCTGCGGCTCCGAGTTTCGCAAACCAGTCGACCCACTCCTGTTCTGTGGACACATCGCGAGCTGCCATGAACAGGATTGGTCGTGCCAGTCGCTCGTTTTCGCCATACACATAGAAATGCTCGCCTTGCGGTGCGACCTGGGTGGCGATCGCATCGCGTATGCGAAGTAATTGTTCGTGCGTTACGGCCGCATTGAGTGTCAGTTGCATTTGCAGGTCGGCGGTGTGCGCGACCGCGTGGCGCCAACCCTCCTTCTCGCTAAATCCCCGATAATCATCAATTGAGCGCATAAAGTCTGCGGACGTTGTGACCAGCTCATCACGCTCTGCTCCCGAGAATATCGGCTCAATCCGGTCGACTCTTGCGACTTCCGCAAGTGCCAATGCCAGAAAAGGTTTGCGAAATCCAAGTTGATCTTCCTCATCCGAATTCAGCTGGTTCGTCATTGCGGTCAAAAGGGTGTGAATAGCATCAGGTTGAAGCTGCTTGCCACGGAGCAATGTAACAAAGCCCTCAAACGCAATGCCATCACGAATTTGCGGGTCTGGATCACCGAGGCAGTCCACTAGTTCGATAGCGAAGCGATCGCGACGGTCAGGATCAGCGATGTCGAAGCCCTGCTCTTTGAGCTGCACTAATTCGGCCTTGTCAAAACCCAATGGTTCGCATGTTGATGCCTGCACCAGCATCGGCAGCCAAACGATGATCGGAAACGCAATTGCAGCACGACATCTATTGTTTGTCCGGAAACTCATACGCACTCATCCACAATGTACTGATTCTGTAGTGCGTATATATCTCAGTTGGCAGTGCAGCTCAAATCCGGGCAATTATCGAGTCATGTATCATTAGTCGAATACTTGTCTTTTACAGGACCAGGACCTGACCTGCTTCGCCAATATTCTCCGGAACCCGATCCGATGTGATTCTGGCGTCAACTACCAGGCGCTCCGCAAGGCGGCTGTAAGAAATCCATCGCCGCAGTACGGTACTCGTCTTCAGGTCGAGATCCCGTAACGCTTGTCGATGATCGATAAGAACGACTATCGCTGCCGCGGCCATCGTCGCACGCCATGCACAGATGAATACTGCGCGTCGCCACGTTGATTTTGTCTGCGATCGCAGGAAATCGGTATGAAAGTGCAAATGTGCGCGTTCGTCATTTACGAGCTGAGCGAGCAAAGACTTGAGTCTGGTCGGTGGCAATCTGGTGGCTAATAAATGGTAGTAACAAATTCCGACCACCTCAGCGGCCAGCAATACCAGAACCTTTAGTCGCAAGCCGATTAATCGCCTGCCGAAAACGAAAAGCCTGGCGGTCCAGTTTTGTCTAATCAGGTTACCGCCGAGATTTCTTATGCAAATCGCCAGGATTTCAGCGTGACGGTGTTCTTCTTTGACGAACAGCTGCATGGCGTCCGCATAATGATCATCAATATCCCTGATCGGGCTTTGTCGGGCTTGTTCTACAATCGTGCCGCCGCCCGATTCACCCAACTGAAAAATAGCGAGTGATTTCGCGAGCGACTCGGGAATCTCTGAATAGTCTTCTGGCGTCTCCAGTTCCGGTAACTGTCTTTCGCTACGACTCGCAAAGAACTGCTGCCACCTTGCCCAGTTGATGATTTCCGTTTGCATGCCCTACTCCCTCTAATGACCGTAAAGAGAGTTTTAACAATGAATTCTGACGATCTTCGGGACGAAAAGTGTCAGATTGTGGCGAACGGAATTCGAGTTTGGCCGGAATCTTGAATCGACTTCGTCACTGAAGTACAGTACTCCGCAACCTCGACAGGTGAATGCCCGGGAAACTGGGTATTAAACGGGAAGACGGTGCGCCCAAAAGCAATCCCGTCACTGCCCCCGCAACGGTAAATGAGACAGTTATTCAAGAAGTCACTGCGCGAAACGCGCGGGAAGGCGAATAACGACAACGCAGTAAGCGTTACTCATGAGTCCGGAGACCGGCCCGTCGACTAATCCACAGTTCAGTCGCGGCGGGCGATATGTTGGGATTTCGAATCTCTCCCCTCCCCGATTGGCACATTACGCAAAGTCGGGGAACTTTGTGGGAGATCATCGTGTACAGATTACTTTTAATTCCAGCAATTTCCTGCGGGTTGCTTGCGGGCGGGCAAGCGCTTGCACAATCCGGCAACAGCACCACCTCTGAGTTCGACCAGATCGTTGTGGTTGGTGCTCGAATACCGTTGACGCTTAATCAGATCGGCAATGCAACAACGGTAATTACGCGCGACCAGATTGAACAACGGCAGGCTCGATACGTGACCGACCTGCTGCGCTCGGTACCAGGCTTTTCAGTGAGTCATACGGGCGTTACAGGATCGCAAACACAGGTTAGGGTGCGTGGTTCGGAAGCCAATCACGTTCTGGTGCTCATCGATGGCGTGCGCGCCAACGATCCGGCGACTGGTGATGAGTTTCGTTGGGAGCACCTGACGACAGGCAACATCGAACGCATAGAAATAGTCCGCGGCCCGCAAAGTGCTTTGTGGGGCAGTGATGCGATTGCTGCGGTTGTGAATGTCATTACCGGCGATGGTCGCGGTGGTTCGAATTTCGAAACCTACGTTGAGGGCGGTACTAACAACACCTTGAATCTTGGTTTGAACGGTTCCGTTCAGTCCGGAAAATGGTCGTTCAATGGCGGTATAGAGCACCTGGGTACGGATGGCAGCAATATCTCCCGTGACGGTGATGAGGAGGACGACTCCGATATCACAACTGCGTCGGTTTCAGCGCGCCTGAATGCCACAGAGGCATTAACGTTTAATGTTCAGTTGCGTGCACTGGACGCGTATTCGCAATTCGACCCGGTGGACTTCTTTGTGACCGGGTTGCCGGCCGATGGTGATCTTGCCACGGAAACCGATAACATCTACGCCAGCATCGGAGGTACGCTTGAGACTCGCGGCAGCAAACTGACACATCACCTGAATGTGCGTTATTACGAGTCAGATAACCGCAACCTTACAGATGGTGTGCAGAATTCGTCATCGTCATCCGACCGCACGACTTTCGCGTTTCAGTCTGACATTGATCTCGGAGACAATCGCCTGGCGTTGGCAGTCGAACATGAAAAAACCAGTTTCGAGCAACGCGGCGAAATCATCTTTGGCGATCCGAACCAGAACCAGGAAATGGATGTTTCAAGCCTGGTTGCCGAGTACCAGGGTCTTTCATACGAACGCCTGTCCTGGTTGCTAAGCGCCCGCTACGATGACAACAGCGATTTTGATAATGCTGTCAATGGTCGGTTGTCACTGGCGTATACATTGTCCGATTCGACAAAGCTGCGTGGCGCCATTGGCACCGGTCAGAAAAACCCGACCTTTACCGAGCGCTTTGGCTTTTTCCCGGGCCAGTTCATCGGCAATCCGGATTTGCTGCCCGAGCGTTCGGTGTCATACGACCTCGGACTGGACCATGGTTTTCTTGATGGTGCATTGCTTTTGCAAGTAACGCTTTTCAAGCAGGATCTCAGAGACGAGATTGACGGTTTCGTATTCGATCCGGTTACATTTACATCGACAGCGGAAAACAAGGACGGCAAGAGCGAGCGCAGTGGTGTAGAACTTGGCGCACAGTGGACCGTGAACCAGCGCTTTGGTCTCAACGCTGCATACACTTACACAGATTCGACAGAGGAAAATTTCGCGGGCGAGGATGTGAAGGAATTGCGCAGACCGCGACACGCCGGCAGCCTGGCTGCGAATTTCCGGTCAAATAATAATCGCCTGCAAGCGACGCTGACAGCCGATTATGGCGGCACGCGCGACGACATTTTCTTTCCACCGTTCCCTGCCCTTCCTGAAATCGTCACCTTGCAGAGTTTCTGGTTGCTTGATTTGACCGCTCAGTATCAGCTGAAACCGGCTTTTAGCATTTTTGCAAAAGGTACCAATCTGCTCGATGAAGAGTATGAACAGGTTTATGGCTACCGGACGCTCGGGCGTGCTGGTTATGTAGGTATCCGTGTGAATTTTGGCCAATAGGAATTTGTAAGGATAAACAAATTCTTAATCGGCCAGGCAACAGTCATACACCTCGCACGGCATCCGTGAGTACTGCGTAGTAATGACCTGCGCTGTCCACAACCAGTAGCGGTGCAAACTAGGAATTTAGTTGCCTCTTGAGTTCAGCGACTTCCGCTTCCAGTGCATCGACCCGCTGCGCCAGGCTGGAAACGCTACTACGCTCTGAGACTTCGCTCTTGCTTGCGGCCTGTGCGACATGTGCTTCAACATCAACCGGACCGGAAAAGAGGTGCATGTATTCAGAGTCTTTGCGGCCTGGCGTGCGTGGCAATTGCATGACCAATGGGCCACTGTCGTTCTCGATAAGGCTGTTCAGAGCTGCCACAGCGTCGTTATTGTCGGTAAAAGTATGCAGACGACCGCTGCGCGCCCGGAGCTCCCCGGGCGTTTGTGGTCCGCGTAATAACAGCAGGCAAATGATGGCATATTGCGCAGGCTCAAACTGGTAGTCACTAAAGCGAGAGTTGCAAAACCGCTGTGTGTATTTCTCCGTCCTGCTCTTGAAGTTCTCCTCAGCTCGCATGAGGTGCTTGACTTCCAGGTGGCGTGCGGTTCGTTGCACGATGCCCTGCTCAATTTTCATTACGGGACTACGGCCTGACTTTTGGTTGCAAGCATTGGTCAGCGCGTTAAGCGTCAATGGATACTGCTCCGGAGTCACAACGGATTTTTCAAGCAGGCAGCCAATGACACGAGCTTCGTTGGCGGTTAGGTTTGGCAACACGGGCGAGTCCTCTTCAGACGAATTGTAGTGATAGGGTGATTGTTGCAGAATTGGGCCGCTACCATGAAGTCATTTCTCTATTCAATTCTTCTGCTGTCGCTTCTGTACGCGGCGTTTGCCAGTCGGGGCGAGACTGCTGATCAGCGCCTGGTGGCCATTACCTTTGATTATCTTCCGGTTGCTGCGTCTGTGCACAAAGACGGTGTTACAAAGTGGATCCAGCCGTGTTTATTGGCGAACCGGAGACCCCGGAATACATCCTGAAACTGACCGAACTACGCGAACACAACTACACTACCGATCAATGACAGAATCGGTAATTGAAGTATTCCGCGGATTGGGATTGTTTGCGGGAGGCGCCCTGCGCTAGATGGCGACGACGCCCATACCGACAATCAGAAGCAGAACAGCGATTGCTACCCACCATTCGGCACGGTAGGCATCTGTGAGAATGCGTGATCGTCGGTTATAGCAATCTATGGTTGGGTCGTTGCCTGGCAGGGTCACCGTAGAACCGAAACTCTGCGTTTCCACAAAGGATTCAGGGTCGTTGCTCTTCCGGATACCGGCAGCATGTTGCTGTTGACTGGATCTCATCGGACATCTCCCGTCTTATAACGCCATTATCAATATGGGTCTTGTCGGCTGAGTAACCGTGACAGCGTTCACGATATGGGTCGTTTTTAGTTTTGTTAAGTAGTCCGGTTTCTTTGAAATATCAAATACTTACCGTTGTTTGTTAAAACCGAACTGATATCTGTATAGGTGGCCGGAGATGCGTGAGAGCAGCTCGAGGCAAACCATTTATTAGCAAATATGTGAACCACGACGGCCTATCTGCGTGCCTGCGGAAGAATTCTGGAGTACTCTTTCCGGTATTGAGACCGACTAATTCCTGTTACGGATGTGGAGAAAAAGATGGCAATGTTCAAGAAATCAGACGACGACGGGCGGGATCTTTCGTCGGCACCAAAAATAGGACAAACGCGAGCCGTTCGTTCCAAGAACGTATCAGTGATTGGGCCAACGCTGATCATTAAAGGTGAGCTGTCGGCGGATGAAGACCTCGTAATCGAAGGGCAGATAGAGGGCACGATTGCGCACCACAAGAAAAATCTCACGGTAGGCAAGGAAGGCCGGGTCAAAGCAGATATCCACGCCAGTTCCGTCATCATCGAAGGGCAGTTAGTTGGCAATATTCACAGTGAAGGCGTGGTTTCTCTGGCCAGGTCTTCCAGTGTTAAAGGCGATATTTACTGCGAACGAATCGTTATGGAGGACGGTGCCAGATTCTCGGGCAGAATCGAGATGGGAGAGGCGCGAAAAGCTACGGTGGCGAAAGAGCCTGTGAGTGTAGAGTCGGGCTCAGTAGAAAAAATTTCCGCCTGATTCCCCGGTAATTCTTTGACGTCGCGTGACAGTTGTCACGCGACCTGACACCGTACGTTGGTGCTCTGCGACGCGGGATTAAACCTGGGTTGCTTCCAGTAGTCCTGCTTTCCTGGCTGCTTCAATATGCGACAAATCCTTTGGTAATCCGCGGATTCTCTTGTATTCGATCACGTACTGCAGCTTTACGAATGGCAATCCCTGCAGAATTTCGGCCGAATCGATTAGTGTATTTATGTCGAACTGACCGATGCCCCAGGTTGTTCCAAACGTAACCGCGCCATCTGCTATTGATACGATGTTGGCATCGTAATCCTGCAAGTATTGCGGCTGGCCGATTTGCTGGACGGTCTCCCAGGCTTTATTCCTGCAAATAATATCCAGGTCGTTCTTAAAGGGGACGATATTGCGAACAATCAACGGGCCGCTGCCGAAAATGGCGAAATCGCCAGGTGGTAGATTCAGTTCTTTGACAAGGCCAAAAAGATCGTCAGTCATGCACATACGATAGCGTATTGAGCAATGCGCACAAACATCCTGCGACTGTCAGTCTCCCCCATTGTCGGCTTATTCAGGAAAATCCATGTTTTCCCGGCATCGATGGGTGGTGTGTTGCCTTGGAAAATTCGCTTTTGTGAGCTGATTCTGGACCTCGCATTATGCTGAGAACATACTGCGGTATGCATTATTCGATGTACGTTGCTCCTGTACTCATGCCGGTTCTGTTCTGGGCCGGTTATCACTATTACAAGGACCGACACCTGCCGGAGCCCTTGGGTCATCTGCTGCTGGCCTTCACTCTCGGCATCGTTGCCTTTTGGCTTGGCAAACTCATGTACGTCGGACTGGGATATGTTGACCTGCGCTACGATGCCTACCTGCTGGCGGATCGAAATCCGGTCGGGCTGTTTTTTTATGCGGTCCTCGTTATCGGCGTTATTGAAGAGCTGGCAAAAATGGTGTTTTTCCTGCTCATCATTTTGCGCTTCAAAGAATTCGATGAGCCGATTGACGGCATAGTCTATGCGTCATTTATCGCGCTTGGCTTCGCGACCATGGAGAATATTCAATATTTGCAGTTTGTTAGCGGTATCGAAGCGATAGCCAGGGGATTCGCCGGTCCGTTGGTCCACATCCTGTTTGCGTCAATCTGGGGCTTCTACATTGGTCTCGCCCATTTGCAGGGGAAAGCGCTGCTCGGAACCGCGTTGGGGGCGCTTGCCATCACTGCTTTGTTGCACGGGATTTATGATTTTGTGGCGATTGCGCTGCCAGTCACGGCATTGCCCGCTTCTGCGCTACTGATGCTCGGCATCTGGATGTGGCGCATGTACCTTATCCGCGACCTGCACAGCGAGGCGCAAGCCGACCTATCCAGCGTTGATTAACTAGGATCGGTTATAAGGATTACACGAATCGTCGGCGGGCCTTTCCTGTGCCGGATCCTCAAGGCACAACTCGGTGCTCTCTTCCAGCATGAGCTCCTCGCAGCGCTTCTGTATCAGGGACAGATTCAACGAAACGTTTGATTGTGAAATTGGCGTGTCCATTCTATTGCCTTAAGCGTTGTGTGATCTTTGCTTCCATGCTGTCGCTCCATAGCGACATCTCTTCTGTCGCAGTATAGAGACAGCATGGCCCCTGAAATGTGAAGCACATCACACTTTTTGGGACACTGCCGTTTGAAATCAATGTGTTATGTAATGTTCTTGAATTACCATCTGATATCATAGCGGCCATAGAAACCACCGAAAAGAACAGACGTCATTGCGAGGAGCGAAGCGACGCGGCAATCTCTATCAGGTTGCAGAAATGCCCGTAACAGTGCCAAGAGATTGCCGCGCCCTTCGGGCTCGCAATGACGTTGATGCTATCCGGCCGCTTAGTTCAGCCATCGCCTTACAGCGTCTGAACGATCAAGTTTGATTTATTACATTTAGTAACGGACGAGCGCCGAGCCCCAGGTGAAGCCAGCACCGAAGGCTTCGAAAAGCAGGAGTTCGCCACGCTTGATGCGGCCATCTCTGACTGCGACATCAAGCGCCAACGGGATCGACGCACTGGACGTGTTGGCATGCTCATCGACAGTAACGACGACATGTTCCATCGGGATATCGAATTTCTTCGCAGTGGCCACGATAATCCGCAAATTAGCCTGGTGCGGGATCAGCCACGCTATGTCCTTTTTCTCAATGTTGTTCGCGCTCAGGGTCTCACGTGCGATAGAACCGAGAGTGCCGACCGCTTTCCTGAAAACTTCGTTGCCCTTCATCTGGATAAAAGCTGCTTCACTGCGCACCGCATCATAGCCGGAGGAAATACCCGCCGGTACATGCAGCAAATCTTCGTATTTTCCATTGGCATGAATATGTGTCGACAGGATGCCTGGCTCCTCCGCGGCGCTAAGAACCACTGCGCCGGCGCCATCGCCAAACAGGACGCAGGTCGAGCGGTCCGTCCAGTCGAGAATTCGCGAATACGTTTCGGAACCAATGACAAGCGCATTACTTGCGCCACCTGTGCGGATAAAACGGTTGGCGATATCCAGCGCATAAAGAAAGCCGGAACAGGCAGCGTTTACATCAAACGCCGGTGAATTTTCAATTTCCAGGTGCCGTTGCACGATACATGCGGTGCCGGGGAATACCTTGTCCGGAGTCGACGTTGCGACGATGATCAGATCGATATCACTGTTTTCGATGCCGGCTGCCTCGATCGCCTTGCGCGATGCAGCAACCGCCATATCCGCAGTGGTCTCATTTTCAGCAGCGATGTGGCGGCGTTTGATACCGGAACGTTCACGTATCCACTCATCTGACGTGTCGAGCATCTTTTCGAGCTCTTTGTTGCTCATTATCCGTTCTGGCAGGTAGCCACCAGTGCCGGCAATCTTTGACCATGTCATGCGACCAGATCCTGTATAAAAATTCTGCTAATAAATGAGGTGCTTAACGCCGAATGAAATCAGCCAGTTCACGAATGGTTGGGTAATCAAACAAGTCGCTGATGTCTACCTTGCCCGGGTGTTTTTCCTCGATGGCAAGCACGATTTCTGTCAGTGTGAGAGAGCTTACGCCTACTTCAAACAAGTTGTCATCCGGTCCAATTCGACGTTCTTTGGAAAACTCCCGGCAAATGAGTTCTATTTCACTGACCAGTGGGTCGTCGTCCAGATCTTCATCAGTGTCGACGGATGCAGATAAAGATTTTACGACATCACTGAATTCGCCATCGAGATAGGCAGTTGTCAGGTGTACTCGTTGTACTTTGCCGCTGGTCGTTTTCGGAATACGCGGCACTGGAATCACATGATCGACTTCGAGCCCGGTATGTTCACCGACCGTGGTACGTACCTGGTCAGCCAGTTCGCGAAAGGACTCGACATCCTGTCGAAACAGAATGAAAACCAGTAGCTCTTCTGCCTGGCTTTCGGACGAGCTGACGCCGGCAACAACCACTTTGCCAAGGTCCAGACCGTCGATGCTGGTAATTATTTCCTCGAGATCATGCGGGTAATAATTTTGGCCATTCACAATAATGATGTCTTTGGAACGGCCGGTGATAACCAGTTCGCCATCCACAATGACGCCGACGTCGCCGGTCTTCAGCCAGTGATCTTCGGTGAACAATTCAGCTTCAGCTTCGTCGTCGTTGTACAGGCCGCGAGTGACACTTGCACCCTGCACCTGGATGTTGCCGACAAGACCATCATCCAATAGTCGGTTTGAATCGTCGGCGATGCGGATCTCGCAGTCGCGGACAGCACTTCCTACTTTGACGAAACTCACGGCATCAGGGGTGCCCGGTTCTGCATTTTCGTACGGAGCGCCTATGCGTAACTTATGCCTGTCCACAGTAATGCGGGAATATTCCGTGCCCGGCGTTGGTGTCGACACACAAACGGTGGCTTCCGCAAGACCATAAACCGGAAACATCGTGCTGCGTTTCAGGCCAAATGGCGCCAGTGCCGCCAAAAAGGATTCGCACAGATCCCAGGATATCGGTTCAGCACCGTTCAGGATCAGGCGCACTGATGAAAGATCGAGATTATCAAGACCCTTGCGTTCGAAAAGTTTCAGGAAATGTTTGTAGCCGAAATTAGGAGAACAAAGCTGGGTTGCACGTAAATCGCTTGCTTTGCTCATCCACAACAACGGGCGGCGCACAAAGACACCGGTATCCATCACCGCATGGTTCATGCCAGCGGCAAGCACACTCAGGTGATAGCCAATGAGACCCATATCGTGGGTCAATGGCATCCAGCTCAGGCTCTGGTCGTCGGCGCCCCACCCCGTACCTTCGACGATCGCCCTGATGTTAGTGGTCAGATTGTAGTGCGTCAGGCAGACGCCCTTGGGGTCGCTGGTCGAACCTGACGAATATTGAATAAAAGCAGTTTCCTGCGGATTCGGTACAAAGACGCTGCCGGCAGCTCTGGCCGCCAGATCACTTTCGGTTACGGTTCGTTTTTCGAGTTTCTGTGTAATGTCGTTCTGATCATGCGCTTTGCTGAATTGCAGGAGCCGTTCGAGCAGGTCGGAATCTGCATACAGGGTTCCTCTTTGCAGTTGGCCCAGAATTCGGAACAACTTGAAACGGTGTTCGTCGCTAATGCCGACCGCAACGGGGACCGGCACGATGCCGCCCAGAATCGCGGCCCAGAATGCCGTAACAAATTTTTCATTGGATTTGGTGAAAATGACCAGCTCATCGCCGGCCGACATGCCACGATTCTGCAGTGCGCCCAGCAGGTTGAGGGCGTTGTCCCACAATTGTGAAAACGAGACTACGGTCTCGTCCTTATCACCATCGATAAAGCGGATTTCCCGCTCTTTCGTGCGCGCATCCTGAAGGAGTTGCGTCAGATCGTCGTAAAGTTGCATCTATTGTTGTTCGCGCAGGTTAGGAAGCAGGAAGATATCATCTCGCGTACGCAGGTTAATACCTAGTTCAAGCTCCGGTTCAACATTGGTGGCCAGTGTCATATGAAATTTCTGTATGAGCAAGCCTAGATGGACTTTCATTTCCAGGAATGAAAAATACTCGCCCAGGCACCGGCGTGGCCCCAGCGAAAAGGGAAAGTACGGTCGGTCGCCCTTTTTGTATTCGCTGTCCGGCCCAAATCGATCCGGGTCAAACCGATCCGGGTCCGGCCAGTATTCTTTTGTGCGATGCAATATGTATGGGGACAGGTAGATGTCGGTGCCCGCACGCAGGTCAAAATCGGTGAATCCATCATCCTGCTCCGCTCGACGGGTGAATAACCAGACTGGCGGATAAAGCCGCAGTGTTTCCTCGAGCAAAGCCTGGGCGTACACCATGTCTGCCAGGCTTTCCTTGTCAATCAGCGTCGGCTCCGGCAATTGCTGTCGGGCTTCCTGCAGCAGCTTCTCCTCCGCGTCCGCATTTCTGGCAATCAGGTACCAGGCCCAGTTGAGCGTACCGGCCGAGGTTTCATATCCCGCGACGATCAACGTCATCAGTTCATCGAGCAGCTCGTCATCTGTAAACCCGTTGCCACTCTTGTCGGTTGCAGAAAGATAGATGGTCAGGAAATCGAAATGATCGACGTCGTCCGCCGCCCGGCGCTCGGCAATAATACTGAGCAACAATTCCCGTAATTCCCGCAGCTGCATGACGACGCGCAAATCCCGTTTCGAATCCCTGCTGAGGAATGCAAACGGATTTTTGCCGTCTTGCATGACACGGCGTTCGTAGTCGGGACCAAATACGGTCCGCAGAATCAGTTCGAGTCCGAAGTCGCTCATTTCCTGGGTGATGTTGAGCTTACCGCCCGCTTTTGCGATCTCCTCCCAGGCAGTTGCACGTTTTTGCGTGCAATCAATCATCAGCGTGATCAGCCGATGAACATTCTTCTTGCTGAATGCCGGCTGGATCATCGTGCGTGAACGACGCCAAATGTCGCCGTCACTGACAATCAGCCCGTTGCCGAGCAACATCTTGACCCGCTCAAACCCCGGCCCTTTTCGATACTTGCTGTGGTGTTTAACCAGTAACTGGCGCACTTCGGCGGCGTCGTTGATAAATACGGCCTGGCGGCCATTTTCTTTTTCCAGGCCGACGACGTTGCCGTACTGCGACTGCAGGTCCTGTAGCAGCGCCAGCGTGTCTGCGTCGATGCCGAGCACTTGTGGTTGCTCAGGACCGGGCGGTTGACGGATATCAGGGTCTGGTAGGTTCATTTAAGAGGGGCTAATGACTGGCGCAGGTCGCCTCGGCAGGCGCAATATTACATTGACCCGCACGCGACCGATACCGCAAAATTCATCGCCTGAGGGTCCTTGTCCCGGTTCATACCGGGTTCATCAGGCCCCTGTAGGGTTTCCACTATGGAAATCGTATTTGGCACTCAAAGCAGCACTTACATCACAGGATATGAAATGTCCGAGCAAGATAACAAACCGGACTTTTCCGATGTTGAATCACGGCGTAGTACCAGGACGCGACGTACGATGTCGTTTGGCCGGCGTCTGTACTACACACTGGGTATGCCGCTGGTTCGTGCCCTCTTTTTCGTTGTTTCCGCGACCTATCGTGTGCAAAAGGTAATTGGCAGCGATGTTGTTGAGCGAATCATTGCCGACAAGAAGGGTGTATATGCGCCCTGCTACTGGCATCAAAATCACATTCTTTGCTCGAATTTTCTGCGTGGCTGGATTAAACGCGGCTTTCGCGCCTGTTTCCTGGTCTCCGCCTCTGTTGACGGTGAGGTCCCGGCACGTATAGCCAGGGCCTGGGGCGCTGAAGTCATCCGTGGTTCTGCGAATCAAACCGGCGCCCTCGCCCTGCGCGACATGCAGCAAATGATGAAGCGTGGTATCTCGATTGTTACTACCGCAGATGGGCCAAACGGGCCAAAGTATGAATTCAAGGCCGGCGCTGTTCTTATGGCACGCATAGGTAATGTGCCAATGGTGCCGATCGCCTGTGCGGCGGATCGTGCGTGGTATTTGCATCGTTGGGACGATTTCATGATTCCGAAACCCTTCGCAAGAATCGTCCTGGCCGTCGGTGAGCCGATTACCGTGCCGAAGACCACGCCATTGAATGAAATTGAGGAGTATCGTTTGCAAATGCAATATGCAACTAATGCCCTCATGGCAGAGTCGAAGCAGGTACTTGGTCTCAAAGAGAGCCGCAAATCGTGAATTTGGCGATGCAACATAACAGACGGAAATCAGCCATACGGTTTTGCCAGTTAGTGCTGATCGGCATCTGTGGTGTCTTTGTTGCCGCACGCCCTGCCCTTGCCAGCGAGGCGCTGGTGCCGCACAACGCCGAATATAAAATCAAGATAAGCATTCTGGGTGGCAGATTACTGACTTCGTTTCAGTTAACCGATGCGGGCTACGCCGCCACGTCAACGATCAAAGCGACCGGGATGGCACGGCTGGTCGCGCACGGCAGCATTTCGGAAAGTTCTGTGTTTTCTGATTTTGACGATGGGTTACGCCCGGCTGAATTTCATTCCGTAGATTCATTGTCCAGCCGTGGCGAAATTGTCGACCTTACGTTCGACTGGGATTCGCAGGAGGTGGCAGGTCTCATAGACGGAGAAGATTTCCGGGCGGACCTGGATGGTATCGTGCACGACCGGGTCTCGTTGCAGTATGCGCTGATGCATGACCTGATGAATGGCGGCCACCGGGATTCGTATTCGCTGCAGGATGCAGAAAAACTCAAGCTGCTAACGGTAACGGACATGGGCAGCAAGATCGTGAAAGTGCCTTTTGGCAAGTTCGAGGCAATTGGCATTCAGCATCGCGCCGGCAATTCGTCGCGTGTAACGACACTGTGGTGTGCAAAAGAACTCGGCTATTTACCGATCATGATCGAGCAGCACCGCAAGGGAAAACTAAAAGTGCGCGCGGTATTGGCGAATTACACGCCGACTGTGCAATCCGTAGCGGATTCAGCCGCCCGGTAAATCTGCAATGGCTTTCAGGTCAGCGTAATTGCGATCTGCATAAGCAGCAGCATGGCAGCTGTGACGGCTGCACTAACCATTAATGAAGTTCCCCAACGCGCAACGGCAGACGCATGTTCAGCGCCGGCAAATACTGGCGCTGCAGGCAAAAGCAACAGATAAGCTACCGGCAAGTAAAGCCGGGCTACCCGGGGATAACGATATATCCAGGTCTTAAGCTCGGTCTTTGCCAGCATGTTTTGCGCAATCAGTTTGTGTTCGCCGATTCGGGCTTCTGCAAAAGCCTGCGCATCCAGAGTTGAGAGACCCCCGGATTTGCCTTCAAGCTGCAGGTCGTCGAAATGGTCATTCAGTTCAGCGATTGTTCGTTTGACATGACGTGGCGTTATCCCCGAATTCAGCAGGTAACGACGTAGCTCTTCAAACGTTTGCTCAGGCATTTGCGGGTACCTCCAGCGCGGCTGTAATTCCAGTCTGAATTCTCTGCCATTCACCGTGCAGGCGTTCGAGCCGCTTTTTGCCTTTGGCAGTCAGTGAATAGTAAACCCTGGTTCGGCCATCGACCTTCTTGCGTTTCGCCTTGAGCGAACCATGCCGCTCGAGCGCGTGCAATACCGGGTAAATGACGCCCTCCCCCAATGAAATTGCATCGCTGGTTACAAGCTTGATCGATTTTACGAGTTCGTAGCCATACATCTCGCGCTGCCCAAGCAGACGTAACAACAGGAGCTCTGGTACGCCACTCATGAAAGGAGGATTTGTCTGGCCCATAAGTTGTAACCGGCGAATGGCTGAAGATCACAACACTATACCTCGTAGCTCTAGGTATTTCAATCTATACATTGCGGTTCTAGGTATGTACCCTATACCTAGTAGCTCAAGGTATCGCGACGGGAGAGTGCCACCAGGCACAAAACGAGGACAAGAAAATGCTTACTCGCTTTTTAACCGCAGCAGCAGCCGGAATGGTCATGACAGCATGCCTGATTTTCGTAATGAACTACCTGATAGAAGTCAGCGAAGCGGTCGAGACCACACCACGGCCACGTATGACCCTTGAATTTGGGCGTCAGGTAGAAGAAAGAGACGTTGTCGAAAAGAAGCCGCCTCCGGTCATGCCAACGCCACCCGTACCCACTCCGCCGCTCAATCCCCCGACTGAGCCGATAGACGGAACTGATGTAATAGGCATTCGAATGACCCTGCCCGCCCCACCGGGAAACATTCATGTTCCACCCGTGTTGGGGGCTTCGAACAATGCGATTATCAACATCATTGCCGTACAGCCTAACTATCCACTCATTGCCAGTCAGCGGGGCCTTGAGGGGCATGTCATCGTTGCCTTTGACGTTACGGAGATGGGCACGGTCAGCAATGTCGTTATCGTCGAATCCAGCAGCCCTGTTTTCAATAAAGCTGCAATAGATGCTGCGTACCGATTCCGTTACAAGGCAAGAATGATCGATGGCGTTCCGCAGGCAACCAGCGGGTTGCGCAAGTTATTCACATTTGAAATGGAGCAAAGCTGACTCTGGCGTCAAAACAGCGTCGCTCAGGGAGCGGAGATTGGTGAACCTTTTATCCCGCCGGGTAATCATCGTCTTCGTTCCCTGATTTTTCTTACTCGACTTTGTCGAACTCCTGGATAACCGTTTGCTCCTCATGCTTCTTGCTGCGTAACGTAATTTCCCGATGCAGTGATTGACCATTATTCGTCAACTCGAACCGGTCGGTTAACTTCACACCATGTTTATCCAGAGTCTCAACGATGAGTTGCTGGCCTTCCCATCCGGTGACACGTTGTGCCTGCACCTCGCCAATGCTGATTACTCGCCGTTCACCGAAGCGATATTCCTCAACGATCGACCTATCGAAGCTGATAAACAATCCATGTGCAGTTTGCGTGATCTTCAGAAGTTCTCCTGTTTCCAGGAAGACGTGTACTACTCCGCCCTTTACTTTGCGTGGCTTGCTGTTTCGTGAGCCACTACTGGATCTGGCACCGCTGGTCTTGCGGATTGCGTCGCGCAATTTTCGCTGATCATCTGCCATATCTGCGCGGATTTGCCACTTGCCAGTCAGGTCAACACCTGCAGGTACAGTGTTATCCCGCGGCACCAATATTTCCGGTTGTGCGCAGGCAGTCAGGAGCGCCGCGATTGTGATGAGTGTTGTTAAGGCTTTGCTCATGGCGGTGAAGAATACTCAAAACAGACCATCCTTACACGCAAATCAACGATTCAATTTGCGGCAGTCGGCCGGCACCAGAGCGGCAAATACAAGATTAGTCAACGATACGCGCGGAACGGTGTTAATTAAGTGTATTGTGTTCAGATTAGCCAGGGAGTACCGAATTGACGGGTTCAGCCAAATTGACTTGTATCGTTCTGATCGCTTGTTTCCAATTGCCGCAGGCAGTATCTGCTCAGGAATCAAAGACAGATACGAATCAGGAAGCCACAAAACCGCTGGGAGATATGACACCTGAGGAACGTCGCGTTGTAATTGATGCGATGTCTGACGAAGAACGTGCGGCACTCAAGGCAAAGAACAAAGCTGCCATGGATAAACGGCGCGCCGAATGGCAAGCGATGACGCCGGCAGAGCGTCAGGCAAAAAGAAAGGAATTGCAGGAACGCCGTGAGGCGATGACGCCGGAAGAGCGTGAAGCAATGAGCCAACGCAGAGAAGCGGCGAAACAGCGCCAGAAGGATAAACAGAGTAAGCGCCCACCTGACGCACAACAGGATCCACCGCTCTAGGCCGGACACTTCATGAATCGCCGTGATTTCAGGTGGCGGCGGCCATTTTCAGACGCTCTTTCTGGTGCAATTTCAAATCCATTGCCGTCTTGGCGACGATCAGGATCATCAGGATCGGCAAAGGGCTGCCAAGCCACATAACGAAACCGGCGCCAAAAACGATTGCGATATGCATCGCGACAATACGCCCGTATGGGCGCTGCATCAGGAGGAACAGGCTGGTGTGCTTGTACTCGCCTTTGCCGAGGTAATTATTGAAAAAGGAGAACAAGTGACTGAGGCCAATAGCAGTAACAGCGATCCAGAAATCCCATTGCCAGACTTGTGCAAGTGATGCCCTGGCGCCACCTTGAAGTCCTGCAGTGGAGAAAAACCCGGTAACAGCCATCAGGTGCCCATAACAGAAACCACCGTAGTCCAGGATAAAAAACGGAATGATAAAAAACTTAATTGCCCGCAGCGCGCCCGGTGGCATGTTCTGTTGAAAATCCGCCGGACTTTTCT
>Ga0164315_10001531_pt1 | contig 17405 bp, 8 predicted proteins | sample GuaBasSedimGuay6_FD_113737 | JGI IMG/M metagenome (GOLD analysis project Ga0164315, IMG submission 113737) | Subseafloor sediment microbial communities from Guaymas Basin, Gulf of California, Mexico - Guay6, Core 4569-2, 0-3 cm | ecosystem: Environmental > Aquatic > Marine > Hydrothermal vents >...
GCTGCCGACGACTTTGATAAAGTTTCTACGAGTAATGTTTGACATGGAAAACCTCCAACTTTACTGTTGTGCGGCGTAAAAATGGGCCAGTGCTGCCAGTTCGCTTTCCGTTAACCCTTCCAGCGATTTTTTCATCAACTGGGGCTGTGGTTGCTTAAATTCCGACGTAGTGGCATTTTTCATATAAATCAGCAGATAATCAGCCCATTGCCCCGCAATACGAGGTAGCCGATATTCCGTGTACCCCCCATCACCCAGATGGCAGCGGGCACATTTCTTCTTATGAAGTTTCTTGCCTTTTGCGATCATTTTCGGGTCCCGTTTGTGCGAAGCGGCGAGCCATTCTTGTTCCTCAAAAAAAGTTGCCATCGCATCAATTTCCGCGTCGCTATAACCCCGTGCGATGCGGCCCATGATGGTGGAATAACGTTCACCACTTTTAAAACGCTGCATGGTGCGGCGGAAATATTCGCTGGGCAGCCCCGCTAAGATGGGAATACTGTCACCAGCACTTGCGCCGGCTGTGCCATGACAGCCCGCGCACGCATTACTTAACAAACTCGCTGAGCGTTCTGCGGCATTGACGGTCAGTGCACTTGCCAACATGCTGGCAACAATCAAGCCTGACAAAGTTTGCTTCATTGTTCTTCCTCCCTTAATGGTTGGTTTGTTCGTTCAGTCATTTCAGCATGACTGTTTTCGTATAACACTTCTCACTGCGAACGGCTGTCTGTTTTGCCTGATATACTTCGTTCCCTTGAAAAGGGTGAAATAAATAAGAGGTTATTGTTGACAACGTTCGCATTTCCATTGACGTTGAACCCCGTCAAATCCGTCAATCCGTTGTACTTCCAGTATACTTTTCCCGGAGCACCTCGGCCATTTCTTTGATTTCAGCCAAGTCTCTGACCATTTCACTCCACCCATACCACAACGCATAATCCGGGTTAGCGTGGAAAGTGCCTTGGAAAGTCCGCATACGGTGTTTCAGGTGCATAACAAACAGCGTATGCTCAATAGGACGAGGCGCGTCGTGGAAAGTCAGCAAGTCAGGGAAAGCATACGCATAACTTTCAGGCTTCTGAATAATCCCATCTTTATACAGGCCAGCAATAATCCGGATAGCGGCTGCCAACAGGTGATCGGCTCTTTTAATCATATCGTCGCCTTTTTCCATCTCGCCCTTGGCAAATTTTTCGGAATGGCACTGGCTGCATGCACGCAACAGCTTATTCCGTTCTTTATCAAAAGCTTCCTGAGTTAAACGAGCCACGTCTGCAGCTATGACCAGTTCTAGCCGGGCGGTGGGCTTTCCTTCTGGATCCAAAACGCCCAATGCTTGGAGAATCGTGATCTGGTCTTTACGCCATTCTTCATCTTCAGGCAGCGGCAAGCGCACCGCCAAAAATCCCCAAGGTGTCCGCACTTCGTGGTCGCCATCCTGCATGTGGCAAGTCTGACAAGTGGGGCCAGAAGCCGTTTTGGGCAACACCCCGCTTTGTTTCAACAGGGCACGTACACCGTGTTTGGAAGCAGAATACATTTCCCATTGGGGATGATCAAAGCCCATGTGGCAAGTTTGACAAGCTTGTGGCTGCCGCGCCTCGGTTTTGGAAAAAGCGTGACGGGTGTGACAAGAATCACAAGCTGCATGTCCATAGCCGGAGCCTTCGGCCTTCAGCTTTGCCAGTTCTTGCGGCGATTTTTCGCCTATCTTATGACAACCGCCACAGCCTTTATTGCCTGTGGTTAAAGCCATGGGCAGATTATGGGTCGTAGGCATAGCGTTCATAGCAGCCCAAGCGAGTGCGTGCTTGCCGCGCCGAAACTGGCTCACTTGTTCCTCATGGCAGTTGGCGCAAGTGGATGGTTGCGGAAACTGCACTTTGCTGACATCGTCCTTATAGTTGTGTTCCAACCCGTGGCAATGGGCACAGGTAATACCTTCACGGCTATGTTCGCTGATTTTCCAGTCCGCCACCACATTGGGTGTCACTTGTTGGTGACACTCCAAGCATTTGATATTTGCGACGCTTTCCGCACTTGCCAGGCACCCTTCGGCCGGTGCAAGGGCTAGCGCAGTGAGGCAAAACACCATTGTTAGTCTGGCTTTCATGGTTTACTCCTGATTTTTTGTGCCAAAATTTGTGCTATAGTATTCCAGATAAATAATTTTGGCTGGAGTCCAAGATTTATCTTGGGCCTACCAAACTAAAGTTTGGACGGATTGAACTGGAATACTATAAAACCTTTAATGTTTGGCAAACCTTTTTGGCGAGACTGGGTAGAGAACCCGGTCCGTAACATTTGATTTATTGAGGTAATGGAAACGTGAGGAACACTCAAGCAAACCGGTTCAGACGATAGTCTGAACATCTATAGTTTTTCAGAAATTTATTTCAGTAAAAAACCGTAAAGCGTTTCCAAAACGCTTTACGGTTTCGTTACTCTATTTTTCTGAACGTCTATATAGAGGCATAATTTTTGGCGGGACGGGGTTTGCAACTGAGTCTGTAACGTTTGATTTATTGAGGTAATGGAAACCTGATTCGCCTGTTGCAAACCTGCTCCTGCTCAATATTGTTGGGCGGGACTTTGGGCTGGACGGGGTAGAGAACCCCATCCGTAACGTTTGATTTATTGAGGTAATAAAAACGTAAAAAACACTCAAGCAAACCGATTCCTACTGTAGTTGCCCAGAAAAGTTTTGTCCTTGACAAAAACCTTCAAGGTTTGCCAAACCTTGAAGGTTTAGTACGGAATTTATCTGGATGACTATATGCACTCAAACCAAGTTTTGGCAAAAACTTGGTATGATTGCATAAGTATTGTCACGTCCGTTAAACTTTACCTTCGCGTTTCAGTTCATCGTACCACAGTTCGTTGTGGTGTTTGATAAAGTCTACACTGATATTGCCGGATTTCATGGCTTCCAAGCTTTCCCGTTCTTCCACCACGGCAAAGTAGATATGCGCTACTAACCCAACGAGTACCAGAAAAACTGAAGCCGCATGTGCTACTAAAGCCCAACGGAAGATTGCGCCACACAGGGCATCGTCTGCAAAACTAAACACCATTGGGCCAAAGAATAAATAGGCACCTGAGGCGGCGAGGAGTAAGGAACAGAAGATGATCATAGTCCCTAGCAAGCGTTGGGCACCATTGTAACGACCCTGCGGTGGCACTTGGGTGTTTTTCATGATCCCAAACAAATGCGCCAACGTGACCACCATCGACCAAGTATCTCGCAGTGCCGCCATTGGGGTCAGGACCAAGACATTTTTCAGAAATGGCCACACAACGCTTTTGAAGTTCAACAGGACGAACAGTACAAAGACAGCGACCCAAGCAAGCCCGACAATGGCATGGACCCACACCAAGTTATCATTGCCGTTGAACAGCCCTTGCATAAATTCAGGCCAAAACGCCGGTGCCAACCGCACAAAGTCACCGGATATCATGCCAAAACCACTGAGAAGCAACAACAACCAGCAGGTTGCGTTGAACCAATGCAGGAAAATGGTTTTCTTTTCCCGCACCTTAACCATTTGAGGTGTATTGGTGTCACTCATGATTATTTCCCCTCCTGATTTTCGTGTGTACCGACTTCATTGCGTCGACCAATCAGCTTCATCACGCCGGCACCTAGAAATGCCAATACCATACCACCGACACCAATCACGCCGGCCGGGTTGACCACATTTTCCATGACTTTACCCGCGAGATGACGATCATGTAGCTTAGGCATCACCTCAGCCGGAATTGCCTCACCGGCCGTGTAATAATAATGATTCGGCCCAATATTCACTTCGTCGGTGGTCAGTTTTACCCATTCCTTTTCCGCCAACAAACGTGAGACTTCTGAATTGGGATCATTTATATTACCAAAAATCAGGGCACGGCCCACACAGGTTTGTACACAGGCGGGTTCTAATCCCTTATCAACACGCGGTTGACAGAAAGTACACTTGCTGATGGTATTGGTTTTTGGATTGAGCCAGCGCGCATCATAAGGACAGGCCGGCACACAAAGCTCACAGCCAGAACAAATGGCATCATCCTGCAAGACCATACCATCTTCCCGCTTGTAGGCTGCACCAGAGGGACAAGCCTCAATACAGGGCGCCTCATCACAATGCTGACAGCGGCCCGGGAACAACATCACCTCTGGCATACCATTTGCCTTGATAAATTCTACCTGTTTGACCCAATCACGGGAATAACCCATTGGGGTTTCCCACTCCGCTCGACAGGAAATCACACAGGCTTTACAGTCGATACAGCGAACCGTATCGGCAAGCATGACATACTTTGCGACCATTTTTCTTTCTCCTTACGCTTTTTCGACCTTGACAAGAGACAAGCCCATGCTCATAGAGCCAACGTGTGGTTCTACCTCGTAGGAAGCCAAATCTGAGTCTGCTACACCTTGACCATAGGCTGTGGTCATGCGTTTATCCCAGTGGCCAAAACCATGCACCATGAAAATAGTGTCTTTGCGAATCCGCGCAGTGACTTTCGCCTTGATTTCTCCAGAGCGGCCTTTCTGATCGGTGACTGTGACCAGTTCACCCTCTTTGATACCCCGTTTGGTAGCCGGCTCAGGATGAATCCACAACACGTTCTCCCGCATGAAATCAGCTGTCCAGATATTATCCTGAGTACGCGCATGGGTATGGTAGCCGACGCGCCCAAACGTCATGTGAAACTCGTCGTCTTTGGGACGAACTTGTTCCACATAATCCAAAGCTTTATCATATCCCATATTTTTGAGCATTGATGGCACAAATTCAGCCTTCGTCTTGCCACCGGGCGTTTTGATTTTCAACGGGTTACCATGATCACGAGGGAAATTGATCTTGTCATCGCGGGCTGTTTTGAGAATCCCCACTTTTTCAATTTCAGCCAGTGATGAGCCGGCTTTTTTCAGTCGGTCATCCAGCAACTCTTTAATTGACTCATGAGGAAAGTAGGCACCCAAGTCCATGCGATCGGCAAGTTGCTTACAGATAGTCCAAGCATCGCGAGTATCATGCATGGGTTTGATGGCCGGCATCCGCACAGCAACATAGCCTTCCCGCGCACCGCCGATCTGCAAATCGTCATAGCGTTCTAAATAACTCGCCTCTGGCAACAGAATATCAGCATACGCATTCATCTCGTTGGGAATGACATCGGCTGCTACATAAAAATCAATCGTTTCAAGGGCTTTACGAATAATATCGTAGTTCGTACTGTTCAAGAAACCATTGCCACCTGCCGTTATAAGTGCCCGAATGGGATAGGGCTTTTGTTCGGCCATCGCTCGCCACATTTCGTTAGTCAAGCCATACTGTGCATTGGCAATTGGCCAACGTCCCATCACACCTGCACCATCAGCACGTTGATACTTACCATGCTCGTCAACAATATGTTCAGACGGAATGTCCATAGCAGAGAAGTCGAAGTCGCCACCCGTTTTCACACGGTGAGCAATATGGGCATGTTTAAACTCAGGCAAATCTGGCTCAGGGACGTTGTACTTTTGAGGAGTAAAAACGCCACCCTTGCGGCCCCAAACACCAAACAAGGTATTGAGAATGGTGATTGATAGTCCGGTGCCTAAGTCATTGGAGCTTCTCGTCATACGGCGCGGCGCATAGACAAACACTGACGGGGCCTTTGCAGCCATTTCTCGCGCCAGACGGCGGATGTCATCGGCCCGGACATCCGTGATTGGCGCAGCCCATTCTGGGGTGTACTGTTTTACCCGTTCTTTGAGTTCATCGAAGCCAAGGGTCTGCTCAGCTACGAACTGTTTGTCATACAACTCTTCATTGATCACCACATTAATCATCGCCAATAAGAAGGCATGATCAGTCAATGGACGAAGAGCATAATATTCATCCGCTTTAGAAGCCGTGATGCTATAACGTGGATCGAAATACACGACTTTGGCACCATTGGCAACACCGTTCACCCAACCCAAGGTTTCGCCATTATGCAAAGATTCCGTGACATTACGCCCCATCATCAGGAAATATTTACAGTTTTCCAAATCAATGGTTTCATTACCGGTCAGGTTACGCCCAACCACCATCATATTAGCCAAACCGCGCGGCCCACAACAAAGTCCAAAAACCGGGCTGGTGGTATTTGGCGTACCAAAAGCATGAGCCAAACGGTGATAAGGTTTTTCCCAACTACCATGACCAATCAAAGCCAGTGCTTGGGAACCATGTTCCTTTTTAACCTTATTTAAGTTTTCGGCCACCTCATTCAAGGCTTCGTCCCAAGAAATCTGTTTCCATTCACCGCCACCGCGTTTACCCACACGCTTCATAGGGTATTTTAGACGATTAGGGGCATAAGCCACCATCAGCCCAGCGTTGCCCTTACCGCAAACCACACCCCAGTTATTGGGATGTTCCGGATTGCCGTCGATTTTCACAGCGCGGCCATCACGCGAGCGAATTTTTAAACCGCAACGCCAGTAACACATATCACAAAAACCGAATACTTCCGTGGTTTCTTTCAGTTTTTCGTGTTCATGGGGCGCGTTGATTCTGGCGAGTGCTTGGCTAGGAAGCCCAGCGATACTCAACGCAGTACCGCCCATCGTTGCGCCCAAAAATGCGCGGCGACTCGGGTCAAATTGGTTAGGGGTACTCATGAGGTATATCCTCCGGTTTTTTGGTGAGTCATAAAACGTCTCCGGTAAAGAATTTTCGACAAGTACGGTTACGCACGGATAAATTTTTTACCTGATAATTTGTGCTTCAATACAGTTACGCACAGTTCCAGAAAAATTCTCCAATCGATGTGGCAGTGATATTTGCTCAATCGCTGGGAGACGACAATTGCCACTCTTGCAGCCGATCCCAGTCAATGAGTTGATCAAGAAAATCTGCGGCTAACCGATAGCGAGGGGCTGGGTTAACCTCGCGTAGGGCAGCGGTGAATTGTGGCATCCAACGGGCAAAGTGTTGCTCTAAAAGTTTTTGTTGTGTCTGGTGCGCCGTTTCATCTAAGCCGGCTAAATACGCCATAAACTCTAATTCTGAAACGATATGATCCGGCAACAGGCCAGTATTGCCCGCAACCTCAATGCCATATTCCGCCATCATGTGTTTGATTTCTAAGGTAGAATCGCCTAACAGGCGTTGATCATCTTCCAGCCAGTATGACCCAAAGGGTTGCGCGGGCACGCAGGGAACGGCGAGTATAAATAACCGGCTATACTCTGCCTGCATACCCTCGTCATAGTCCAGTTGCGGTTCCAACGCGATGAGCGTCTCCCCCCAAGGGGCATTCGGTGGCCCCGCCTCTCGCAATTCAGCAAGTAAGCCACGTAGCATTTCCAAACGTGCCGGTGTCGGCTGATTAAACAGCCCGCTGGCAAAAAGATAAAGCTGAGGTCGCATCTCCACCCTTTTTTAATTAATGAATGCTGATACCATTTTTTTTAAAACGGATACTATCCCTAAGAAGGGATAGCATCCGAAAATGGATTTCAATTCAAAATTGGTATGACTCAATGGTACACAAGTCGGCCCCCCACCCCGCCGTAATGATACGATGGTGTGAGCGGCCTTATTTATTTATATAGTTAGTCATCCAGAAAAGTTTTGTCCCCACCACAGACCTTAAAAATTTAGCAAACCTCGAAAGTCTGGTGCAGAATTTTCTGATGCGTATGACTTAGACAATTTTCTAAGACAGATTTCAAACGAAGCGTATGTTATCACACTTATCAAACTTGTAAAGTGTTTTTATACAAATTGATAAAAAAAGCCCGGTATTAACCAAAAATAGCACTATTGATATACTTGGGCTTTGGAGAACAAAATTTAAAAACTATTTATAAATCAAGCATTTAAAAATAATCAATAAAAAATATATTTTCTATATTTTTCAATGAGTTAAAATAGTTAAAATCTTTTGGGGTGCTAAACTTTTTGGCACGATTTAATTTGGGGTAACACTTGAATCCCAAGGCGGTGCTTGGTTTTTCGGCACAAAGTGCCGTTATTTAACGCCTCTTGAACTGTCAATCGGTGTAGCCCTCAATTTCTTATTTTTGAACCATACCGACTTTTTTAGTGAAGACTATAAATGTAATACTTTGAATATTAACTATATTATTAAACTTTTATTAAATTATAAGATGCTAATATAAAAATATTAGTAAACGCTGAATAATATTATCAATATATTACAATATTCTTAATAAGAATATTAGTAAACTCTGAATAAGATTATCAAAATATTCTAATATTATTAACAATGCAGCTATTGAAAACTCTGCTTTCTTAAAAATATGGTAACTACTCAGCACCGAAGTGTGCTAATGGCACGCACGATAGCCAGGTAGTTACACTGGCTATATTATTTTGCACCTTCGGTGCTAAGTTTTAAGCCCCTTTGGTGCGTATTATTTACGCCCGTGGCAACGCCCCTGGAACTTAATTCCTTAAGGAGTAGTTACAAAATCTGAAGTTGAAGGCAATGGCTTTTAGAAGAATGAATAAGAAATATACTGAGAATACAACTTTTGGCTAGGAACGAAAGCTATGACAGTTTTTGTATCAAGGGGTTACGTGGATTCCTGTTTCCACCGGAATGACGATACACAAGTGTCGTGGCTTTTGTTCTTAGAGTTTTTCAGGCTATGATCATCGTTTTGTCAATAAGCAAAGGCTAAAGCCATTTGGTTTTGAGAGCAAAGTCCTTTTAGAAATCCAATGCACTACGGGTTGCTTTTGCCCACCCAACATCCTATCCCAGTTTGTTGTAACTCATTGATTTTTAATATATGCCTTGCTGAAAGGCACTACCATCAAGATGTATCCTTACTTATAACTGATCCCTGTTGTTATTGCTACAATGAATCATTAATACTCGATGTTCAAGTTTTTTCCACCTCGCTCTATAACTACAAGAATTGTTTATAATAAAAAATAAGAGCATGACAATAAAGAAAATGAACCTCGCTCTCTATTTAAAAACCTTATACGTGACTTTAAAAAAGTGCCAGGAGCAGACACATAAACCTTTTGAACCTAATTTGGTGACTCTATAATCCTTTATTATAAGTAATCCTTGTAGTTATAACGAGGGTTAAAAAAAATTTGAACATCGAGTAATAACTGATAACTGATAACTAATATATGAACTTCCAACATCCCGAATGGTTATTATTAGGTTTGCCACTATTATTAATTTGGTGGTTATATCTGTGGCAAGTACCAAGCAGTCGCTGGCTACGCTTCGCAATTGTGCTACTGGTTGTTTTTGCGCTGGCGGTACCGCTTTGGTGGACAGGTGGGACTTCGGAGCTGCGATTGACATTGTTGTTGGATCGCTCACTGTCGGTGCGTGGTGAGGCAGTTCAAAAAGGACAAGCGTTTGCCCAATTACTGGCCGAGAAATATCCGACACAAAGCATTGACGTGCTTGGTTTTGGGCGGGGTGCGGATGTGTTGGCGCGTCCCGGCGAAACTTTGGATGCCGTCGCTAGATCTGCCTTTCAAGATGAAAGCGATTTGGCAGCCGGCCTGCGTTTAGCTGCCGGGTTAAGTCCAGCGGGGGGAAGCCACGAATTATTAATTGTCTCCGATGGGTTATACACAGGGCCCGATCCATTGCTGGAAATCCCCACCCTCCGCAAACAACAGGTGCGTGTCCATTATCTCGCCTTAACTTCAGAACCGCGTAACGATGTCGCCATTACGCGATTATTGAATCCTAGCCGTAGCGCAGTCAATCAACCGTTTACCATTGCGGCCGAAATCGATTCCCCCAGAGAACAGCCAGCCCAGATCGCACTTAAAGATCGTAAAGGCAACACGTTGGCACAGAGTGAGGTACAACTCAAATCTGGCATTAACCGTTTTAGTTGGACTTGGTTAGCCACCCAAACCGGGATTCACGAATACAATCTGCATCTCAACGTGCCTGACGATTCCGTTCCCGAAAATAATCAGGCCCGAACCGCTATTGATATTATTGGCCCACCCAAAGTGCTAGTGCTTAATCGCGACGGCCATCCGACGGCCCTGTCACGGGCCTTGGCGAGCGCGGGCGTGGCGGTGGAAACGCATAATGGGGATTTGCCCATTTCCTCGGCCGTGCTAAAACATTATGTGGCAGTGGTACTAGAAAACATGCCTTTGGACAAACTAAATGATAATGCCGACGCTGCAATAACGCATTATATTCGGCATTTGGGGGGTGGCTTGTTGATCACGGGCGGGCGTAGCAGTTATGCGATGGGTGGTTATTACCGAAGTTATATTGAGGACATTCTGCCAGTGACACTGGATCGCCAAGAAGAATTGCGCCGATCCAAACTAGCGATGGCTATCGTCCTGGATCGCAGCGGTTCTATGGCTGTTAATGTCGGTGGTGGGGCAACTAAAATGGATTTAGCCAACCGGGGGGCTGCGGAAGCGATTGCGTTGCTCAGCCCCCAAGACGAAATCACCGTGTTTGCAGTAGACAGTCAAGCACATACGGTGTTACCGTTACAAACAGTGGGTGACACCGGGACGCGGCAACAACTAACAAATCAGATATTGTCGATAGAATCTATGGGCGGTGGCATCTATGTTTATGAAGGCTTAACAACGGCAATAGATGAACTATTGAAAAGTGATGCCGCTACTCGTCATATTGTCCTATTCAGCGATGCGGCCGATTCTGAGCAACCGGGCGATTATCAAACGCTGATACAGCAATGGCGCAAAGCCGGTGGCAGCTTGTCAGTTATCGGCTTAGGCACGCAAACCGATCAAGATGCAGCCCTCCTAGAAGATTTAGCACTCATTGGCGGTGGGCGTGTCTACTTTACCGCTAACGCTCGAAACCTTCCGCGTGTTTTCACGCAAGATGTGATGCAAGTGGCGCGTGAATCATTTATTGAACAAACCACCGCGGTGCTGGCAACGCGGGGATTGATTGGCCTGAAGTTCGCCATCACAGACATTCCAACGGTGGGCGGATATAACCTGAGCTACCTCGCCCCCAGTGCCGAACTGATGTTACAAAGCGATGATGACAACCAAGCCCCGCTAGCGGCCGGCTGGCAACGCGGGCAAGGCAAAGTGATGGCGGTGACTTTTGAGGCCGATGGCGAGTTTACTGGCCAATTTGGGACTTGGCGAAATTACAAGCGTTTTTTCTCGAACGCCCTAGAATGGCTCAAACGGCCAGAACAATCGGCTGGCTTTGTGGCCGACTTAACCGTTGCTGGCAGTGAAGCGACAGTCCGCTTAGAGATAGAACCGGGCACCCGATTATCATCACCCCCGGTCGCGTTCATCATTCCTCCCGGAGAAGAACCGCCTTTAAACGTGCCGCTGCATTGGGAAGGCCCCACTCGCCTCGCGGGTAATTTCCATATGAACAGTAATGGCATCTATCATGGCGCGATTAACATACAAAACCTAAAACCTCTGTTGCTACCACCGCGAGTACTGCCTTATTCACCCGAATTTGCCCCGCGCCGCAATAGGCCCGACGGTAGCCAGGTACTACAACAACTGGCCGAATCTACCGGTGGCAGCGCATTTACCCACATTGACCAACTAACCGCAAACCCAGCCACCGCTCGAAATTCCCCTTTCGTAAAGGGGGACTGGGGGGGATTAAATGCCCAAACAATGGTACCTTGGTTACTCACAGCGGCCTTATTATTGATACTATTTGAAATAGGCCATCGTCGCGGATTGTGGTACAAACCATTAAGCCGGGTGGCCGTCTTAGGCCAGCATACTGCCACAGAAATAATAGGGTTAACCGCCAAAATCCGCAAAAAGCGTTTCCCCGAACAGCACCGAACGATAGCTGCCACAACGACGGATCGGACCAAGACTGAAGAAACCCAACCACCACCCATTGAAGAGAGCATTTTCAAACAAGCAAAGAAACGTGCCAAACGGTGAATTGAAAGGAGTGCAAGGTTAACTTGCACGAACACGAGCCGGACGACACGGGAGCCAAAGCTAGCTTGAAAGCCAATCCGGTGTTTTGAGATATTGGTTCAAATGTCCAGAATTAAGCCTGATATCTTAAAAAATATAGGTTTTTATAGAAACATATTAATGTCACTCATTGATTTTTAGTACCTTCACTGGTTTGTAGGGACTACCCGTTTGTAGTAATGTGCGTGTCAGTAAACTTGATGCTGAAAAATGTAACTCATTGATTTCAAAAAAACGGCAGTTCGAGGCCTCTATATAATAATTTAGGTTTATTAATACCTTCGCCAATTGCTATGTAAATAAAAATGTTATGATATTATAGCGGTTAAATTTCAATCACTTATCGTATTTTGAATTCAATCGAACCTATTTTTAATCTCATTGATTTTCAACCATTTTTTATAATAACCCTGTTTAATACTCGATTTTTGGCGAAGGTATTGTTTATATGACCAAGTAGAATTAGCGTGGTATTTTTTTAAAATGTGTTATGATGCCCGGCGTTTTTTGTGTGGTGCGTGTCAGTAAACTTGGTGCTGAGAAATGTCACTCATTGATTTAAAAAGAACTGCAAAAGTGGCCTCTATATAAATAAATTACTTAGGTGTAATATGACCAAGTAGAATTAAGTCAAATTTATTTCCGATAAAGTCTCTTAACCAATCAAAAAAGGACTCATATTATGACCGAACAAAAACATTCAACGCTTTATCCATTGACATCACCCCAACGGGAAATTTGGTTTCACCAAATCCTGCATGAGGGGATTCCGTTATACAACATCGGCGGCTACGTCAAAATTCCCGGTGCCATAAACCCGGTATTATTTGAACAAGCCGTTAATTTGCTGGTGCAAAAACACGATACTTTGCGTACTATGCTGACTGAGGCTGCTGATGAAGATGGCGTACCCATGCAGACTTATGCTGAAAAATTAGCGGTGACAGTACCAATGCGTGATTTTTCCACCAAAGATAATCCGCATAAATCGGCAATGGCATGGATGCAGCAACGTTTTATCGAACCGTTTGAACTTACCGGGCAGCCGCTTTTTCGCTATGATTTAGTGAAAATCAGTGAAGATTATTACTATTGGCTGTTACAGTATCATCATCTCATTATAGATGGTTATGGTGTTGGACTGCTTTACCGCTCTATGGCGGAAATATACACACACATAGCCAATGGACAAACTCCCAATCTTCATAACCCTTCTTATGTCAGTTTCATCAATAATGACCGAGCCTATGTTAAATCAGAAACTTTTGAAAAACAACGCCGGTATTGGCTTTCTTTATTTCCAACTCTGCCCGAACCGTTGTTTAGTCCACGTTATCATTTTCATAACACAGAGAAGTTAATTGGTAGTGGCTGTGAAGTCCTTTATTTGCAGAGAAGTTTTTATAATCGATTGAATGCGTTGGCAAAACAGCATAACGCAACCTTATTTCATCTACTTTTAGGTGCGTTATACGTCTATTTCACTCGCACTACCCAACATAAGGACTTTGCCATTGGTTTGCCGGTGCTGAATCGTGCTAATGCTCAATTCAAAAAAACGGCTGGGTTATTTACCTGCGTGAATCCAACATTGTTTAACTTTGGTTTCGATATAAGTTTTGTCGAATTGTTGCAACTAATTAACAAAACCCTCAAAGCCAATTACCGTCACCAACGATTTCCTGTGAGTGAAATCAATCGGGAGGTGGGTTTAGGACAGGAACGTTCACAACTGTTTGATATTAACCTGTCGTATGAAAATTTTGATGATGATGCTTGTTTTGCCGGTATTTATGGACAATTCATTCCACTACTACATCATTATGGACAAACGCCATTGATGATTTTTGTACGCGACTACCTTATTCAGTCAGCCGTCAAACTTGATTTGGTTTTTAACCTTGCTTACTTCAATGCAGGTGACATCAAAGCCTTACAAGCCCGTTTTGTCACGATATTAGAAGCAGTTTTGAAAGATAGTATATCGCCCATCCATACCTTGCCTGTCATGACTGAGCAAGAAGTTCAACAACTGCAAGCTTGGAACCAAACGGAAACTGATTATCCCAAAGACCAAACGATTGTGGATTTATTCCAGGCGCAGGTTGAGAAAACGCCGGAAAATATTGCGGTGGTTTTTGAGGAACAAGCCATCAGTTATCAGGTGCTGAATACGAAAGCCAACCAGTTAGCGCATTACTTGATGACTTTGGAGGTTGGTGCTGAAACCTTGGTGGGTATTTGTGTCGAGCGTTCTTTAGAGATGGTGATTGGTTTATTGGGTATTTTGAAGGCGGGTAGTGCTTATGTGCTTTTTGAACCTAATTTGCCTGAAGAGCGGCTGGTTTCCATTATAACTGACAGTCATTTATCAATACTTTTTGTCGACTACCTGCGAAAAAGTTGTCCACACACTTGTCGGCAATTGATTGTCTCGGATGTCCTCTGGATAAACGAGCATGATTATTCTCCCAACGTATCACTGTCTAGCGATGACCAGGCTTATATTATCTATACTTCAGGAACTACTGGAATACCAAAAGGGGCCATTATCACTCACCGTGCCTTGATGAATTATGTCCATTGGCTTAAAACCGAATGTCACTTAGGGCCGAAAGATAGTGCTACCTGGCACGCACCTGTCAACTTTGACGGTGGTTATGCTTGCTTATGGGGCATGTTACTGTTGGGTGGAACCTTGCACGTTATAAACGATGAAAAACGTAAAGATTCACAACAGATGGTAGATTATCTGATACATCACAAAATCAGCTTTCTTAAAATCATCCCATCCTTCTTTTCGTTGCTATTACAGGTGGAGGATGCATCAGGCCGTCCACAACTGGCTAAGGCCAACACATTAAAGCTGTTGCATATTGGCGGTGAAAAGATTGAAGCGAATCAAGTCGCTTGTTTTATCGAAGGGGGGAGTAATACGCGGATATTTAATCACTATGGGCCAGCTGAGGCCACAATAGGGAGCATAGTATACCCCATTAAACCTCAACAAATAGATGGGTTTCTTAAACAACCGATCATTGGCCATCCAATTGCTAATACCCAAATTCACATTTTGGATAAAAACAACCAACCCCAACCCATAGGCATCCCTGGCGAACTCTGCATTGCCGGTAGCTGCCTGGCCAGCGGCTACCTTAATCGCCCCGAACTATCCAAAGAAAAATTCATCGAAATCGAACTATTTGGCAAACATCAACGTATTTATAAAACCGGAGACTTAGCCCGCTGGCTCCCCAATGGCAACATCGAATACTTAGGCCGTCTTGACCATCAAGTCAAACTGAGAGGCTTCCGCATTGAACTTTCCGAAATTGAAGTCAGCTTGAACCAACACCAAGCCGTTGAAGAAGCCGTTGTTGTGCTTATCAAAGACGATGGTAATCCTCGTTTAGCCGCTTATGTCACGTTAGCTATGCCGATTGATGATGTGGCGAGCGTTCTACGTACTTGGCTCAAAACCCGTTTGCCCGACTATATGTTACCGGCAAGTGTAATAGTATTGGATAAATTGCCATTAACGCCGAATGGCAAGATTGACCGAAAAGCACTGCCGGCACCTGAAGCATTCAATTCCAACAAACATTACCAAGCCCCGCGTGACACGGTTGAACTCCAACTTGCCCAAATCTGGGAAAAGGTGTTAAAGGTGCGTCCTATCGGCATCAGCGATAATTTCTTTGAACTCGGTGGACATTCCTTATTAGCGGTGCGTTTGATGGCCCAAATAGAACAGCAGTTTAACAAACATTTATCCCTGGCAGCACTTTTCCAAAACGCAACCATAGAACAACTCGCTAATCAACTTCGTCTGCAAACGGACGCGTGGTCATCTTTAGTTGCTATCCAGTCAAATGGCCGTAGACCGCCCTTTTTCTGTGTACCGGGCGTGGGTGGCAATGTCCTCTATTTCTATGAATTAGCACATCATCTGGGACCAGAACAACCGTTTTATGCGCTACAAGCCGTGGGACTTTCTGGAAAATCAGCACCGTTCACCAGTATTGAAGAGATGGCAACTCATTACATCAAAGAATTACAAACGATACAACCACAAGGGCCTTATCGGCTTGGCGGTCATTCCTTCGGTGGGCTGGTGGCTTTTGAAATGTCCCTTCAATTACAAAAACAAGGGCATGAAATTGCTTTTCTCGGTATTTTTGATATGAAAGCTCCCCCATTCAATACTCAAGGTGTTAAATGGAATGAGACTCAATGGTTGCATAAAGTGGCTCTGTTTATTGAGCGCGAGTTAGGCCAAAAATTGGAATTTGATTATGAGACACTCCAATCTCTTGATGCTGACGCGCAATTGGATTATCTGAATAAGCAATTAAAAAAAGCGGATTGTTTACCACCTAACGCTCCGTTAACGCAGTTACGTGGTTTGGTCAATGTTTTCAAGGCCAACAGCCAAATACATTATATGCCAAAGGGAGTCACGAAAACGCCGATAACACTTTTCAAAGCCGAACAAGCAAGAACTGATGTCTTTGAGAACGAACCCACTTGTGGCTGGCATAAGTTTTCTGACAATAGCGTTTCGGTCCAAATCCTGCCCGGCGATCATTTTTCTATGATGAAAAAACCGCAGGTACAAATCCTCGCAGCGCAATTGAAAGAGGCACTTGAACAAACGGAGTACAAACTTTAGTTTGTGCTTATGCCAAGCTAAAGCTTGGACTCCAAATGAACTATTGAATTGAAAATACATACATTATTATGAAAATACTTAACTATCTGGAAGAATATGACGCGCCAATCGCTAAGATTGGGTTTATGACGGCCTTATCAGGTTTGGCTAATGCGATGATATTAGCTATCATCAATTCTGCGGCTGAAATGATTTCAAATAATGACTTACAAGCACACTACTTGTTGCTTTACATCACTACTTTTGCTATATATGTTTATACCCAAAGGTTCGCGCTTTCCCAAACAGTGATTGCGATTGAAAAGTTCATTCGCAAAGTCCGGGTTAGAATTGCGGATAAAATTCGCTCGGCCGACTTGCATTTCATCGAAAATAGCGAACGGGGTGAGATGTACACTCGACTCACCCAAGATAGTAACCTCATTTCTCAATCGGGACTGCTTTTGATCACCGCTGCCCAATCGGGGATGGTGCTGGTTTTTAGTTTTATTTATCTGGCTTGGTTATCTCCCATCAGCTTTTTGATGACCATCGTATTTATCAGCCTTGCGGTATATACCTACTGGTTTTATGAGAAAAATATTTCCAAACAACTCCATCTCGCCACCCAAAAGGAAGCGAAATTTTTCGCGTATTTCAGTCATCTGTTAGACGGTTTTAAAGAACTCAAAATGAACCGTCAAAAAAGTGATGACTTATTTGATCAGATCGACACGCTTTCTAAGGAAACCGAACAACTTAAGGTCAATGTGGGTTTACAACAAGTCACC
>Ga0164315_10001533_pt1 | contig 17392 bp, 14 predicted proteins | sample GuaBasSedimGuay6_FD_113737 | JGI IMG/M metagenome (GOLD analysis project Ga0164315, IMG submission 113737) | Subseafloor sediment microbial communities from Guaymas Basin, Gulf of California, Mexico - Guay6, Core 4569-2, 0-3 cm | ecosystem: Environmental > Aquatic > Marine > Hydrothermal vents...
CCGCCATGGAGATGGCTTTAAAAACCTGGAACGGGGGTGAATGGTGGAAAGTTGGCGGCGGCGGCACCGCCTGGGATTCTATGGCCTTCGACCCAGAGCTCAACCTGCTTTACATCGGCGTCGGTAACGCGTCCCCCTGGAGCCGTTGGGAGCGTAGCCCCGGCGGCGGCGACAACCTGTTTCTATCATCCATGGTCGCGCTGAACCCGGATACCGGCGAGTATGTCTGGCACTACCAGACCACCCCGGCTGAAACCTGGGATTACACCGCCACCCAGCACATGATTCTGGCCGATATCGACATCGACGGCGTGACCCGCAAGGTAATTATGCAGGCGCCAAAAAACGGCTTCTTTTACGTCATCGACCGCGAGACCGGCGAGTTCATCTCTGCCGAAAACTACGTACCGGTGAACTGGGCCAGCCACGTTGACCCAGCAACCGGACGTCCGGTTGAGACCGACGAGCAGTTTCGCGATCAGGCCAAAATGACCGTGCCTTCGCCCTTTGGCGGGCACAACTGGCAACCGATGAGTTACCACCCCGGCACCGGACTGGTCTATATCCCCGCGCGGGAAATGGCCTTTAAATACGAGCGGGAAGCTGATTTCGAGTTTGGTAAAAACCGCTGGAACATGGCCATCAACATGGACGCGATGATGCCGCCAGCCGGAATTGAACCCAAACTGATGCGCCGTATTATGAAAGCCATGGCCCGCGGCCATATCAGCGCCTGGGACCCGGTCAGCCAACGCGAGGTGTGGCGAGTGGAGCACCCCGGACCCTGGGACGGCGGTATGCTCTCCACCGCAGGAAACCTGCTTTTTCAGGGTACGGCTGAGGGAAAACTCAAGGCCTACGACGTCCACGACGGCAGACTGCTGTGGCAACACGACACCCAGTCGGGCATCGTCGCGGCACCGATGAGTTACTCCATAGATGGCGACCAGTACGTGGCAATCATGGTCGGCTGGGGCGGCGCACTGGGGTTGGCCGGCGGCATAGCCCCGCACCTGGGGACCAAAGTCGGTGGTCGGTTGCTGACCTTCAAACTCGGCGCACAGGGAGAACTGCCGCCCGTTCCAGAACCACCCGCCCTGCCCGAACCGCCTGCACAAACTGCCAGCGCCGAAACCATCAACCAGGGTCATCAGCTCTATCACACCTATTGCAATGTCTGTCACGGCATGGGTGCGGAATCTGCGGTAATCGCTGACCTGCGTCACATGACCCCGCAGACACATCAAATTTTCAACAACATTGTGCTCGACGGAGCCTACAGCGGCATGGGTATGGCCGGGTTTTCTGACTATATAACTGAAGACGATGCGGATGCGATTCACGCCTATTTGATTGCAATGGCCCATGCGGAACAGACCGAACTAGCCGAGTCTGGAATCTGGTCCAACATCAAAGGTTTTTTTTACGACATCGCCGGGTCGCTGGCCGCCTTCTATGTTGACCTCTCCACCTAAGCTCTGAATAGACACTTGTAACTATGCAATTTTACGACCAACACCCGCCGTGGCGGCGGGTGTTGGTTCTCCCTGCTGCCTGTTTAATCAGCCTGTTTTCGGTCGCTGCCGGACTGGCTGCTCAAGCCGAGCCGCTGCAACTACCCACCATAGCGGTCAATGCAGACCAACAACGCAGTGACGTCTGGCAGCCAGTCGGTAACAGCAGCCGTCTAACAGAGCAGGAGATTTCGCACACTTCTGCGGTCCACGCCGCCGAACTGCTAAACCAGCTTCCCGGGGTCTGGATCAGCCGCGGCAATGGTCAGGAAAGCCTAACCGCCATTCGTTCGCCAGTACTCACCGGACCCGGCACCTGCGGCGCTTTCCTGGTGTTGGAAAACGGCATCCCTATTCGCCCTGCCGGGTTTTGCAACGTCAACAACCTGTTTGAAATTGATTACGAACAGGCGGGCGAAATTGAGGTAATTCGTGGCCCGGCCAGCGCACTGTATGGTGGTAATGCCCTCCATGGCGTAATTAATGTCCGCAATGCCCAACCTGATCCCGCCGGCGGCCAACTGGCGCGACTGGAAGCCGGCGAGCACGACTTTGGTCGGCTGCTCTACTCAAACAATATTGTTGCGGATGAAAGTCTCTGGCGGGTCGACTACCTGGGTGCACACGATGGCGGCTGGCGCGACGACTCGGGCTACGACCAGCAGAAGCTGGTCCTGCAACATCATCGGCAAATCGGCAGCTGGCAAGCTAACGGCCAGCTCACCGGCACCTGGCTGGAGCAGGAAACCGCCGGCTACATTTTTGGAGAAGACGCCTACAAAAAAGCCGGGTTAAGACGAGATAATTTCAACCCCGAAGCCTATCGTAACGCCTGGGCGACTCGGGCATCACTGGCAATGACCAAACCCTGGGGCGACAGTGGTTGGCTGAGCCTGACCCCTTATATACGCAGCTCAAAAATGGAGTTTCTACAACATTATTTGCCGGAGAAATCCCACGAACATAATGGCCAGAAAAGTGTCGGTCTGCTCACCACTTTCGGTGATGAATTTGGTAACGGTCATTTATGGAATGGCACCCTGCAGGCAGAATACGCGGACGGATTCCTGAAAGAAGTACAGCCCTATCCCGTCGATAGCAATTCGGCTTTCCTGGTCGAAACCCGGCCCCCAGGCATTCATTACGACTATCAGGTAGACAGTATTCTGCTAGCAGGCCACGCCAATATCGATTGGCAGCTGACCCCCCGACTGCGGTTAGTCAACAGCCTTCGTCTCGAAACTCTGCGCTACGACTACGATAACCAATATCTTGATGGCAACAGCAAACCGGACGGAACCCCCTGCGGGTTTGGTGGCTGTCGTTTTAGCCGCCCGGCAGACCGCGATGACACCTTCAACAATATCGGCGGGCGACTCGGCCTGAACTACACCGATTCCCGTCAAGCTCAATGGTATTTAACCGGCGGTTACGGATTTCGCCCACCGCAAGCAACCGAGCTATATCGGCTTCAGTCAGGCCAAACTGTCGCCGACCTCGACTCCGAAACCATCAGCAGTGTGGAACTGGGTCACCGCGGCTATACCGGCCCCATCAACTACCAGCTGACCCTGTTTGCAATGAGCAAACATAACGTCATTTTGCGCGATGCCACGGGAGCCAATATCAGCAACGGCAAAACCCGTCATCACGGCGTTGAGCTTGATCTATCCTGGCAAATCAGCTCTCGCCAATCACTGCAACTCAGCGCTACCCAGGCCCTGCACCGCTATGCTTTCGACTCCAACCTGCGCGGCGGTGAAAAAATTCATGATGGCGATGAAGTGGACACGTCACCCAGACACATGGCGAGCCTCATCTGGCGCTACGAAGATCCCGGCGATTACTGGCTGGAGCTGCAGGGGCAATACATGGGTAGTTACTCTATGGATGCAGCAAACCGGCACCGCTACGCCGGTCACCAAACCCTGGATCTGCGCAGCGGGTACGCATTAACTGACAAAATCGGCGTACGAATATCGGTGATTAACGTCACCAACGAAGACTACGCCGAGCGCGCCGATTTTGCTTTTGGCAACTATCGCTACTTCCCCGGCGAGTCCCGCCAGGTGCGATTGGCTCTGCAAACAAGCTGGTAATCAGTCAGCGCGCAATGAATCCATTGCATGAGCTAAAAGTTACCCACCCCACATGGACGCCGAAAAGCGGGGGCAGATCTCTGGCTGTTTTCCTGCAACCTCAGCCAATTTCCCTGCGGGCGGCGGCCAAATCCACACTGGCGGCTTGACGCAAAAACATTAAATCCGCACCGAGCAAAATAAACCGGAACCCCTGATCCATCAACGGCGCAACCTGGCCTGGCCCCAACGCGAAAGTACCCGCTGCTACCCCGTTTTTATTGCAGGCGGCGACAATTCTCTGCCGGGCTTCGACCATATCCGGGTGATCAAACTGGCCCAGAACCCCCAATGCCGCGCTCATATCCAGGGGCCCCAGCAAGGCGACATCAACCCCATCAATGGCAACGATTTCGTCAATATCAGCCAACGCCTCAAGGGTTTCTATCTGCACGGTAAATAGCAGATTTTTATTGGCGTACTCAACAAACTCCGGCATCGGCATAGCGCCGTACCCAGCCTGTCGTGGCATCGATAATCCACGGTTTCCCTCGGGCAGATAGCGGGCAGCGTGAATTGCCTCTTCCACCTCTGCGGCACTGCGCACATTCGGCAAAATTATTCCTGCCGCTCCAGCATCGAGCAGGCGGCAGATATCGCGGGAATGACTGCCCGGCACGCGCACTAGTGGACAGATACCACTGACCTCAGCCGCCCTTGAGAGGTTTTCCATCGCCGCCGGCAACAGCGGACTGTGTTCACCATCAAGCATGACAAAGTCATAGCCTGCATGACCGAGTATTTCGGTAATGCCCGGCACAGGCATCGTCTGCAAATAGCCAAACTGAGTTTCACCCTGGCTGAGCCGCTGCTTAACCTCATTGATCTGTAGCATTGCTTTCCTCCCTTATTAACAATTCAAACCGTCGCGCCGCCATGAAAACGCAGTTCGGTAAAACTACGTGGGTCAGGTCAATCAGTCAGCCGTTCGTGTTCAACAATCGCCGCAACGCTGGAAGTGGTGGATACCAGATAAGGAACCAGATAAGTCAGAATGATTTTCAGCACGGTTTTTCGATCCAGTTGCATCCGCATTAGCAAGTCACCCTGATTAATCAACATCAATAACGTACCCACCAGCAGCGCAGTCTTAATTGCCCGCCGCCAGACCTGCGGTCGACATGCGATTTCCAGGTATTGCCACCGTTTTAGATAATGGTTCACTCAGCAATAAGATCCACAATCTCAACCTCGATGCCAGTTTCATGCAACTCAACCAACGCGAGGCAAATCGGCAGATTGAAGCGCCTGCGCCCCGCACTACCGGGGTTCAACCAGCGGGTTCCACCTGCCTGCTGCCACTGCGGCCGGTGGGAGTGTCCGCTGATCACCAGGTCTGCAACCTCATTATCGGTACATTCACCCAACTCCAGCTGGGCACGGTCATGCAGCAGCGTTATCCGCCAACCTGCTAAGTTAAATTGCCGACGTTCTGGAATCCCCTCGGCCCAGGGCTGCTGGGTGTCAACATTGCCGACCACCGCCGTTACCGGTGCCAGTTTGGCTAGCTCCATCAGCACCTCCACGCTGCCAATATCGCCGGCGTGAATAATCTGCTCGACTCCGGCCAGGGCACGCACCGCCTCAGGCCTGAGCAACCCGTGGGTGTCACTGATGACGCCGACCTTCATCGCTATCCTGATCTGGTATCGCTACCTGATAGAAACGTTATTGCGCCCGCCAGCCACCATCGACACTCAATATAGAACCGGTGACGTAACCGGCATCGGCAGACGCCAGATAGGCAATTGCCGAGGCGACTTCCTCTGGCTCTCCCCAACGTCCGAGCGGCGTTCGAGAGGAAATAAACCCGGCCACGGCTTCATCGTCAGCATACATATCGGTCATGCCCGTGTGCAGTCCTCCCGGTGCTACCCCGTTCACCCGCACACCCTGGTCTGCATATTCACAGGCTATCTGTTTAATCAAGCCGACGGTTCCGAACTTGGACGCGGTATAGGCGGTACCACCACCCCCCGCACCTAATCCGGCAATAGAGGCCGTCATCACGATATTACCGCCAGATTTAATCAATTCCGGCAAAGCTGCTCGGCAGCCGTGAAAATAGCCTTTCAGGTTGACATTAATTACCTGATCCCACACCTTGTCAGTGGTATCCATGCATTTGGCAAACCCGTCGAACACCCCGGCATTATTGATATAAATATCAAGTGAGCCATACGCATCCAGCGTATCCGCTACCAGCTGTTGAACGCTGTGCCAAAGGCTGGTATCGACTTGCAGAAACAGAGCGTCGCCCCCCATGCGTTGAATCTGCTCGACCACCTGCATGGCGCTTTCTTCCGCTAAATCAGCCACCACCACCTTGGCACCATCACGGGCAAATAACTCAGCGCAAGCCTTGCCGATACCTGAACCACCTCCGGTAATAATTACAGTTTTGTCAGCAAATCTGGACATGAGCTTGATTCCTTAATTTAAGTATTAAACATCTTCAGCTAATTTAGCCGCCAGCACCGTGGGGCAACTCTATTTCAACAATCTGTCCGGCATCCGGGTCGTTGGTCACCGACCGGTCGATAGCCTGCTCACCCGCCGCTACCACGCTGGTCACCGCCGCATCACCGGTAATATTAACCGCCGTGCGCATCATATCCAGCAACCTGTCGACACCGATAATCAGGCCAATCCCCTCCACCGGCAGGCCGACCTGGTTAAACACCATGGCAAGCATGATCAGCCCGACCCCGGGCACGCCAGCGGTACCGATAGAAGCGAGCACGGCCATACCGATGATGACCAGATATTGGGTGAAGTTCAGATCTATTCCATAGACATTAGCAATAAATACGGTGGCTACCCCCTGCATGATGGCGGTGCCATCCATGTTAATCGTCGCACCAAACGGCACGGTAAAAGAAGCGACCGAATTATTCACACCCAGGCGCTGCTCAACCGTGCGCAAAGTCACCGGAATAGTGGCATTAGAACTGGCGGTGCTGAACGCAAACACCTGCGCTGAACGCATTTTGCGCATAAACATCCGCGGACTAATTTTTGCACCGAGCCAAACCAGCAGATTGAGGGTGCCCAGCAAATGCAATACCAGGCAACCGGCGACCAGTAAAAAGTAATCCAGCATTGGCAAAATCAGGCCAAGCCCCTGTTCGGAAAATGTCTTCGCCAACAGGCAGAAAACCCCCACCGGGGCAACTTTCATGACCAGCTCCACCACCTGCATCATCACATTGTTGAGCTTTTCAGCGCCGGTTGCCAGGCTCCGCCCCGCCTCCCCTGACATGAGCATGGCCACCGCAAATAGAATCACGAAAAAGATAATCTGTAGCATTTTGCCATCAGCAAAAGCAGCCACCGGATTGCCCGGTACGATGTTTAACAGCACATCCGTCAACGGCGGGGCCTGCGGGGCTATAAACTCAATACTATCGATTATCGGCTGCCCTGCCGCTGACTTGCCCGGCTCAAACAGGGTGGCCATAAACAATGCCAAAGAGATCGCAGCAACGGTCGTTAACAGGTAAAGCAAAAACGCCTTGATCCCCACCCGGCCCAGCAGCGCCACATCCCCCAACCCGGCCACTCCGCAAATCAACGAAAAGGTCACCAGCGGCACCACCAGCATTTTCAGCGCATTAATAAAGGCACCTCCAAGCAGATAGAACAGGCCATCCACCAGGTACCGGTCGGCCCATAGCCAATCGTCGGCAAAGAAATTTAACAGGCCGCCAACCAGTACCCCGGCGACCATTGCGATCAGAATTTTGTTTGTCAGGGACATAACTCTCAGCTATTTACGCGCAACCATTTAAAACGCCTTTACGAAACTCAAAGGCTATCCTGAAAGGATAAACCGCCACCGCCTATCCTTACCAATAACCCGTTTACCTTTGACACTATAGCAGCCAACACTCGGGTATCATCAACCTGCGAGAACATGCTTTAAACGGATTGATTTCAGCTGCAATTGCATATTCTGCTCAGGCATTCTATCCACTCACCCGCGAACACTGGAAACCATGAGAATTTTTCAGGACAGCTCCGCACCTAATCCACGCCGGGTACGAATTTTTCTAGCGGAAAAACAGATTGAAATTCCTTTTGAACAAATTGATCTCGCTAACCAGCAACAGTTAGGCGAACGTTTCCTCGCCATCAATCCACTCGGAGAACTACCGGTGCTGGAGCTGGATGACGGCAGTTACATTACTGAAACCATGGCCATCTGCCGCTATTTTGAACTACTTCATCCCGACCCGTGCCTGTTTGGAAATTCGCCGCGCGAACAGGCAGAGGTAGAGATGTGGAACCGGCGCATGGAGTTTCATCTGCTGTTGAATGTCGCTCACTGTTTTCAGCACAGCCATCCGTTTTTTGCTGGCAGCAAACCACAATCATCTGACTATGCTGAAATTTCCCGACAGCGAGCGGGAGAAGATATGGTGCTTATTAATACCTGGCTAACAGAACGGCCGTTTATTGCCGGCGACAAATTCACTGTGGCGGACATCACTGCGCTATGTGCTATCGATTTTGCCAGAGTCGTTAACATTCGTATTCCTGATTCCAGCGACAACCTGGCCGACTGGCACCAACGGGTCAGCGCTCGCCCCAGTAGTAGTGCCTGACAGGAGCTACAGATCCATGCACTTTCCCATACCGACTCGGCGCAGTCGATACGGCATCTGGTTACTTCTAGTGAGCCTGACACTGTTTGTGACCACCACACAAGCAATCACTACCACCGAAAACACTGCTGCTAAAACGTCTCCGCCTGCCCTCAAATTAGCTGTCTATCCCTACACCCACACCTCCAGGGTTGTTCCCGCCTGGACCCCCCTGGCTGATTATCTACAGCAACATTTGCAGCAACCAGTGGTTGTCGTCTCTGCACCCAGCCATGCAGCTTTTGCTCAACGGGCTGAAGCGGGCGACTATTTTCTGTATATCACCGCACCGCACATGGCAGCCTGGCTAGATCAGCAGGGACAAGCCTGTCGAGTACGAAAAATACTCATACCCCTTTATGGCCAGCTGTGGGTAACTAAAACATCCGGTTATCGCGGGTTAAATGAGCTGGCAGGCAAAACCATCGCCACGATGGCTCGCGGCAGCCTTGTAGCCGAACTACTCGACTATCAGGGTGCCATCCTGCGAGACCAACGACCATTCGATTTTACTATTCAATACAACCCTAGCCATGTGAGTGCAGTCAGGGCCGTATTAAACGGCACCGCAGACGCTGCTTATGTTGTTCCACTGCCGGTGCCACAACTGATCGGACCGGATTTCGAATCGATTGTGATAGTTGAACGCTCAAAGCTAACCACCCACGCAATGTTCATGACTCCCGCCGGCCTCGGCCACGAACACGCTGAGAAAATGGGCCGATTACTCGATGACTTTCAATCTAACGATGATAAAGCGCAAACCATGTTCACTCCGTACCTATATAGCACCCCGACCATATTCGAACCCATCCTGGATAGTGATATCGAAAATTTAATACCCCTTGCTAACCAGTGGCATGGAAAATTAAATTGACTCAAAAACGGATAATTTCGCTGCGGCTAAAACTGGGTGCTACGGCGCTGTTAATCGAATTTTTGACCGTCGCACTACTCACCTGGTATTGGGTCGCGTTCACCCAGAATCACCTTGCGAAAGAACACCAAAGATCCGTTACCGAGCTTGTACCGGTGCTGCAATCAGCCCTGGTGACGCCCCTGTTAGAGGAAGATATCACCACGTTGAAGACCATCCTTCAACCGCTGATCACTGCTAACAATGGCCATATCAAAGCGCTAACCATCAGTAACCGCAGCGGGGACGTTCTGTGGTCGATAAATGCGACCGCGTTCGTCGACGACCAAACCGCCGATGGCCCACCGGCGTTAGATTACGGCCAACAATATTTATCAGGCCATCTCTCCCATGACCACAATCACGCAGTAGAAAATTTATGGGTTGCGATACCACTGTCGCTCGACGGCGAATCCGTGGGCTCATTAACGCTGCTATTTAGCTCCGGCCAGCTGTCTACCATACTCACTGCGGTCACTCGCAACGGATGGCTTATCGGTGCACTGGCCATGATGCTTGGTGGTTTGGTTTTTCTACTGCTGGGGCGGGTACTGACTGCCAATCTCAAAAAAATGGAGCTAGCCGCGGACGCGGTCAGCCATGGTGATTATCAAACCACTCTCGACATTAAAAGTCATGATGAACTGGCCACGTTGGGGAAAGCCTTTAACCACATGGCCCGCCAGATTGAGACCGATCGGCAACAGCAGCACGAGCGTGAACAACATATGATTTTCACGCTCAACAGCATCGCCAACGGGGTCGTCGCTGTCGATAACGATGGCTACATCCGCCAGATCAACCCGGTCGCCTGTGAGCTCACCGGATGGGACGCTAAGGCCGCTATCGGTGAATCTATCGAGTCAGTAATCCACCTTATTGACAATAATGCGGAGCCGGTAAAGCCACCGGTGCGCCAGGCACTGGAAAGTGGCAAGCGGGTTGACCTTAATGACCACACCAGGCTGGTCGCACAAGATGGCAGCGAGCGCCCGGTAAAAGCAACTGCCAACTCCATTATCGATACCCACGGCCAGACTGTCGGGGCGATATCTGTATTCCGCGATAACAGCGAGGAACTCCTGCACCAACAGCAGTTACAGCGCCAACACGATCACCTAACCACCGCCGAGACAGTCGCCAACATGGGTAGCTGGAGCCGCGACCTGGACAACGACGAACTAAGCTGGTCACCAGGGTTCTGTCGAGTTATGGATTTTGACCCGGACGACCAGCCCTCTATTGGGCAATTGATTTCCAGGTTTACTACCGAAGACCAAAAACGAATCAAGCTGGCACGGGCGAGCAACGATCTTGCTCCCCTGACAGTAACGTTAGTCAGGGAGGGTGGCGAGGTGCGACAGTTGCAAATGACCGTTCGCCAGTTCTATGACGACCGGGGCAAGCCACAGCGGCTAGTCGGTATTATCCATGACATCACCGAACGGCTCGCCGCAACCCGTGCCGGCCGAGAGAGCGAGCAGATGCTGCTATCGGTCATTAACAACGCGCCGGCGCTGGTTGTGCTGAAAGGCCGAGATGGCCGTATTCTGCACTCCAATATCGCCCACGCAGCTGCTTTCGGGATGACGCCAGAACAGATGATAGGTAAAACTTCTCACGATTTTCATCCCGGCGTTGAAGCAGATCAAATTGTCACCCGCGACCAGCAGGTGTTCACCAACGGGCAAGCATTTGAAATTACCGAAACTCTGTTCAATGGTGTCGAAGATCGCATCTTCACATCGACCCGTACGCCGCTAATTGACGAAACAGGTGGGGTCTATGCACTGGTTTTCTTTGCCTGGGATATCACCGATCAAACCCGGCAGCAGGACCAGCAACGCGGCCAGCAAAAAATGGAAGCGCTGGGTCAGCTAACCGGCGGCGTCGCCCATGATTACAACAACATGCTGGCAATCATTCTGGGCTATGCAGAGCTGCTGGAAATTGCGGTTAAAGATAATGCTTTGGCAACAAGTTACGTGACAGAGATTCTTAACGCCGGACAACGCAGCGCTCTGATGACCCGAAAGCTACTCGGGTTTGGTCAGCAACAACCCGGCAATAGCCTCCCTACCAAGCTGAACCTTCTGCTCGAAAAAAACCACAAAATGCTCGAAAAAACGGCGACGGAGAACGTGCAGCTAACCCTCGACCTCTCTGCCGGATTGTGGCTGGTAGAACTCAGCACTGCAGAGTTTGAAGATGCGCTTATCAACCTGGTCATGAATGCTGCACAAGCGATGCCAAAAGGGGGAACTTTAACAATTCGAACTGAAAACAGGCACTTAACCGCCAGGCAATTGCAGAAGACCAAACTTTCACCGGGTGACTATGTGCTGTTGTCGGTTATCGATAGCGGTATCGGCATGACCCAAAAAACAGCTGAACGGGTGTTGGAGCCATTTTTTACCACTAAAGGCCGTAAGGGCACGGGTCTCGGACTCAGCCAGGTGTATGGGTTTGTCCAGCGCGAAAACGGCGATATTCAAATTACTTCCCAGCCAGGAAAAGGCAGTCAATTTACGCTGTACTTCCCACGCACATCTATGGTGTTTAAAATCGCGGAAGAGGCACCGGCACTGCCCTCAGCCGACGAATTTACATTGCAAGCTGAAGGGCGAATTCTGTTGGTTGACGATGAATCAGCACTGGTCGACATGGGCAAGGAAATACTGACGGCCCGGGGCTACAGCGTAACAGCCGTGGACAGTGGCAAAGCTGCGCTGGAGGAGCTCACAACGGCCATCAGCGATGAATCGTCACCAGCGGGAATTGACCTGCTAATCACCGATATTGTCATGCCAAATATGGACGGCCAGCGCCTGGCCGAACTGGCGCGCGAACAGCAGCCCCACCTAAAAGTACTGTTTGTCAGCGGCTTCAACCAGGCCGCTGCGATCAAACTGCAGCCAGGTTATACGGACTTGCTCTCAAAACCCTTTAGCGCCAATGAACTGCTGACTAAAACTCAGCAGATGCTTGATACGCCAGCCCATGAGGACAATAACTCCGCCGATCAATAAGAGCGCGGCAGTCCCATCACCTTTTCACCAATGTAGTTGAGCAGGAGTTCACGGCTCACAGGAATGCTTCTTAGCAACCGCACTAACCCGTAGAGGTCCAGCAGCCCCACCTCACGGGTAAAACCGGCACCACCGTAAACCTGTAATGAAGCATCCACAGCTTTGATAGCGGCTTCGGCGGCAAAGTACTTGGCCATATTCGCCTCAGCGCCTGCAGGAGCGCCCTGATCAAAATTAGCGGCGGCTTTGTAAGTCATCAGCGCGGCCATTTCTACCTCTGTATGGGAGTGGGCCAGCGGATGAGCTAACCCCTGGTGCGAACCGATAGGGGCACCAAATACCTGGCGATCACCGGCGTATTCCACTGCCTGCCTCAGCGCATAACGGCCCAGCCCCACCGCCATAGCGGCGACCACGATCCGCTCCGGATTGAGCACATCAAACAGAATGGCAAAACCGCAATCCACTTCACCGACGACCTGTTCTGGTCCTAGCTTTACGCCATCAAAGAATATTTCACACTGTTTTTCCGGAATCATCACCGGAATGTCCATCGGCCGGATCGTTACACCTGGCGCCTTCAAATCGACCATAAACAGGGTAAAGCCATCAGTCTTCCGGGCCGCCTCTTTTAACGGTGTGGTGCGGGCGACCACCAGCGCGTAATCGGCAACATCGGCACCAGTAATGAAGCTCTTCTGCCCGGACAGCAAAAATCCTGCACCATCGGCTCTAGCCAGGGTGGTGATCGCCATAGAGTTACTGCCAGCATTAGGTTCGGTGATGGCAAAACAGAACACTTTTTCACCACTACAGCCATCGGGCAAGTAGCGCTGCTTGAGCTGATCAGAGCCGTGATGATCAAGCAGGCCCAACACCATCGTGGGTCCAACAACCATCATAAATAGTGGTAACCCGGCTCCGCTCAATCCTTCGATTAGCAGTGCCATTTCAGTGATGCCCAGGCCAGCTCCGCCATACTCTTCGGCAACCATCACCCCGAGAAAACCATCATCAGCAATTTGCCGCCAGAGTTCCTGGGGGAACTCCTGCACCATGGATTTTTCCCGCCAGTAATCACTACCATAGGTCTGGGCAAGATTCTGCCCATAGTCGAGAATCATCTGCTGTTCAAAACTGAGCTGGAAATCCACCTCGTCCTCCAGTTATCGCCGTTGGGGTTTATTCAAAGTCGGGATCACGCTTCTCTGCAAAGGCAGACAATCCCTCAGATACATCCGGCGCGGCCATCGCCTGGCCGGCAACGGCTACTTCCAGGGCCAGCGCCTCGTCAATCGACAACTGTATACCATCATGAACCAGTCGCTTCATCGTCATTATCCCACCCCGACTACGCCGGCCCAGCGTGTGACAATACTCCAACGCCTCCGAGTGTAATTCGGCATCAGCAACCACATAGTTGGCTAACCCCCAGTTCAGTGCTGCCGACGCGTCGATCCAACGGGCGCTGAACATCAGATCTAGCGCGCGGCGCTGACCAACCACTCTGGGCAAGCGCTGACTACCACCCCAACCCGGCACCAACCCGTATTGCGCGTGCTGATCTCCAAACCTGGCGCCTTCTGCTGCAAAGACCACGTCACACGCCAACACAAGCTCAAGACCACCGGCCAAACACAACCCTCGCACCGCCGCAACCACTGGCAACGCTGAACGCTCAAGGCGCAACAACACCCGATGGCCGTGCTCGATAAACTCACCAAAATTATCGTTTGCTCGATAGGCCTGAACTTCATCAAGATCAGCACCGGTACAGAAGTGTTTGCCGGTCGCACAAATAAGCACCGACCGAATATGATCTGACGCCTCAAAACGGTCGATAGCCGCCTCGATGGAGTCGTGCACCGCGCTCGACAGGCAATTAAATTTATCGGCGCGATTAAGTTCAATCACCCCGACACTGTCCCGCTCCGTAATAATCACCGCCAGTTCTTCAGATGAAGCACTCATCGCATTTCTCCACTATTGCTTTTGATACCGCAGCCAACCAAAGAGAGCCGCGGCTACCTGCCGGCTTTTCGCGCTGTTTTCAAAAAACCGACTCTAACCGTAAGGCACCGCGACCCGGCCCACTGTTTCACGGGCAATAATCATCTTCTGAATCTGCGCGGTGCCGTCACCGATCTGCAGGCCCAGCACATCCCGCAAACGCTGCTGATGCGGCAGCTCTTTGGTGTAACCCATGTGACCATGGGTGAGCAAACACTGATGAATGGCATCGTAGGCTAGCTTCGGCCCCCACCATTTGAGCATCGCCGCCTCCTTGGTATGCGGGCGACCCTGGTCCCGCAGCCAGAGGGTTTTGTAGGCCAGTAGCTGTGCGGCCAGCAATTGAGTATCAAATACCGCCAGCGGCTCAGTGACTCCCTGGTATTTGGCGATCGGCAACCCAAAGGCATGGCGCTCGGTGGTGTATTGCCAGGTCTCTTCCATCGATGCCATGGCCGGTGCCAGGCATTGCAGAGCAATCAGTGCACGACTGTAATCAAAACCATGCATGATTTTGCCAAAGCCTTTACCTTCTTCACCAATCAGGTATTTCGCCGACAACTCAACCTGGTCAAAAAATATCGAGCCACGGCCCACGGCCCGAGTACCCAGGTCATCGTAGTCGGTAGCGGTAATGCCGGGCAGATCCATCGGCACTAGAAAGGCACTGACGCCTTTGGCCTTCTCTTCTGGAGTACCAGTGCGGGCGAAGAGCAGTAGAAAATCAGACTGGCTGGCAAACGAGATCGACGCTTTCTCGCCGGACAAAATGTATTTATCACCCTGTAAATCGGCCCGCAGCTGAAGATTGCCGGCATCAGAACCACCACCCGGTTCGGTGAGCCCGAGTCCAAGAATCAACTCCCCAGCGCAGACACCGGGCACGATATCGGCAGCCAGATCCGGCGCCGCCTGAGCCAGGAGGCTACCATTAAGGGACGCCAGCAGTTGCACGTAAGAGACATTGAAATCGGCGCGGGCAATCTGCTCGACGATCACTCCGGCAGTGACTGCATCAAGCCCCAGGCCACCGAACTCGGTCGGCAATTCGGCACCAATAAACCCCAGGTCGCCCATCTCTTTGAGCAGGGCCCGGTCAATTTTTCCGGCAATCTCTCTGGCCTGGTATTCTGGGGCCAATTTATCCTCTGCATAACGCCGAACGGCATCGGCAATCGCGATCTGATCTTCGGTAAAATCAAAATCCATGCTTATTCCCTTTTTAGCAAGCGGGGGTTACTCCCCCAGGTAAGCGTCAACATCCATTTCGAGCAGCACGTCAGGGTCGAAAAAGCCCTCCACGTGCAGCAGCGATGTCGCCGGATTGATGTCACCAAACACCTCGTGGTGGGCCCGACCAATGTCCCAGAGATGATCCATGCTGGTGATATAGATTCGGGTGCGCACAACGTCTTCAGCCCTGGCCCCGACCGCTTCGAGCGAAGCAACAATGTTCTTCAGCACTTGCACAGACTGCTGATAGGCATCGCCCTTACCGACGATATCACCATAGAGACCGGCGCGCGGGGCAGTGCCAGAAACCGCCACCATGTTACCGATACGCGAAGCCTGGGAATAACCGAACTTGTCGGCAAATTGCGGCGGGGCCGCGAGCTGGTTACGAGTCATTGTCGTCTCTCCTCATTCACTTATGGTTAAAGGCCCACTATACCGAAGGGATGATCATCTAGATAAAGTTATCCTGTAATTATTACCGGGTCTGTCCCAGTTCTATCACGGACAAAAAAAAGCTGCCCGTGGGCAGCTTTTTAACGCAACTGAAAACCGGTTTCTTACAAGTCAGTCCATCCAGTTAGGCATAACCTCAGTAGCCCACAATTCCAGATTGCGCATCATTACGTCGTGAGGAATCGGCCCAGGGTACTGCCACATCAGGAAGTACTCGGGATTATGCAGTTTCACCATCCGCTCGATCTGCCGATTGACATCATCCGGGGTACCGACAAACTCAAATCCGGAGTCCCGCAGGTACTGATAGTCACCCTTTTTCGGCATCGGGTCGGTGTTACCTTTTTTGCGGAAAGCTTCGTTGAAACCGATCGGGGCAAACCACTCCGGCCAGACGAATCCATTGCCTCGACTGGCGTGGTAATGGGCCTCGTCGGCATCGCGGAGTACCAGGGTATCGCGGAAAATACCGATATTCTGACCATACTCAAAATCATGCCCCGCCTCGGCAGCCTCTTCCTGGTAGACCCGGAACAGGTCAGTCAGCGTCTCTTCGCAGGTCGATAGTGCGAAGGGTGTTATCGCCTCACGGGCACAAAATTTAAAGGTACTTTCGCTAAAAGAAAATGGCTGAAAGATCGGCGGATAGGGATCCTGGTAGGGCTTGGGCGCGATACCAATCTCCCGGATATAACCATCTTCGTCCTGGCCCTGGCCAAATTGAGCGACTGCATCGTGGTCAAATTTGAGATTATCCGGCGGGATAGTCCAGTGCTCTGACTTATGGCTAAAAGTGTCCGTGGTCCAGGCTTTTATCAAAATTTCATAATGCTCATAAAACAGGGCATTATTTTTCATGTCAGTTTCTGATTTATCTGACATGGTGCCACCGACCCCAAACTGCTGGCCCAACACATCCGCCCAGCGTTTCTGGTAACCCCGAGCAAGCCCTACAAAGGTGCGACCCTTCATCATATGATCAAGCATGGCCAGATCTTCCGCCAATCGCAGCGGATTCTGAAACGGCAGGACGTTAGCCATCTGCCCGACGCGGATATTTTTGGTGTTCTGACCAAAATAAAGCGACAGCATAATCGGGTTATTAGACTGCTCCAGCCCCTCAATATGAAAGTGATGCTCGGTAAACGCGGCACCCCAATAGCCCATCTCATCGGCGGCTTCGATCTGTTTCTTCACCTGCCAAAGCATGTTCTGGTAGTTCTGTTTATTGATACCGGCCATTCCCTTCTGGGTCTGGTCATAAGTACCCACAGAGGGGAGATAAAAAAGGACAAATTTCACGTTCGACTACTCCTCGAATTTAAAAACTGGTGGTCTGCCAAAAATGGCTGACCAAAGTATCGGGTAAAAAAAACAGCTCTCCCTGCTCTACCCTCTAAGCCCAACCCGGCGCTCAGTCGTACTCGCCACCGACGCGCAGTTTTGGTTC
>Ga0164315_10001534_pt1 | contig 17381 bp, 16 predicted proteins | sample GuaBasSedimGuay6_FD_113737 | JGI IMG/M metagenome (GOLD analysis project Ga0164315, IMG submission 113737) | Subseafloor sediment microbial communities from Guaymas Basin, Gulf of California, Mexico - Guay6, Core 4569-2, 0-3 cm | ecosystem: Environmental > Aquatic > Marine > Hydrothermal vents...
AGGTTGAGGTCCTTCTCTACTGGCTGATCCAGCTGGATTACGCTGGTGGTAAAGAAGGGGGCGTCGACCGCATTAACCGTATTGTTAAGCAAAGCCTGGTAGGGAGTCTTATATTGCTTATGGAAGCTAAAATCGATGGCATCGAGGGCCAGGTCTGTATGGAGTTCACGACGATTTCCCTCATCATCGGTGCGGTCCCAGTCATAGATTCGGTAGGTTACATCGGAGGTCTGCTGGATCTCGGCAAGCAGCACACCGGAACCAATGGCATGAACGCGCCCTGCGGGCATAAAGTAGATGTCGCCCGAGGCCACTGCTTCGAAGTTCAGGATCTCCTTGAGGGTGCCACCGATTAAATGCTGCAGGTACTGTTCCCGGTCCAGCTCCTGGTTGAACCCGGCAATCAGTTGTCCCTTATCCGACTCAACGATATACCACATCTCCGTTTTTCCGTAAGAATTGTGTCGCTCCCTTGCCAGAGCATCGTCGGGGTGTACCTGCACACTCAGGAAATCGGCTGCATCGATAAATTTGATCAGCAATGGAAACTCCACCCCGAAGCGCTCGTAGATGCTGTCACCCAGCAGGTCGCCCATATAGATTTCGGCCAGGTCCTGCAGACTGTTGCCCGCAAGGAACCCGTTTTCTGCCACAGAGATATCACCCTCCACACCTGAAATCTCCCAGCTCTCACCGGCCTTGTCCGATGCATTTTTACCCAGCGCATCACGTAGTTTGGGTCCGCCCCAGATCTTATCTTTCAGGATGGGTTTGAACTTCAGGGGGTATAATGTTGGTTCCATAGTTGTATTCTGATTATATGCTGAGCAAATTTAGTTAGAAAGTTAGTAAGTTAGCACCCTTAGAATAGTTACCTTCTAACATTTCTAACAACTCTAACGATTCATTAATGTTTATCATCGGTATTGCAGGCGGTACAGGTTCCGGAAAGACAACAGTGGTAAATAAAATCCTTGAACGCATTCCGGCCAGTCGAGTAGCACTGATTCCGCAGGATTCTTACTACTGGGACAGTGGGCACCTCCCGCTGGAGGAGCGTCAGAAGATCAATTTTGACCATCCTGACTCCCTGGAGTTTGATCTGCTGGTGGAACACATCGGCATGTTGAAAGCGGGGAAAGGGGTGGAGCAACCACGTTACAGCTACCTTACCTGCACTCGTTCGGACGATACCATTAGCGTGGAGCCCCGCGATGTGGTGATTGTGGAGGGAATACTGATCTACACCCATAGGCCGCTGGTGGAGCTCATCGACCTGAAGGTGTTTGTGGATGCCGATGCCGATGACCGTCTGGGCCGGGTGATACAGCGCGATATGGATGAAAGGGGAAGAACTGTACAACAGGTGCTGGAGCGCTATGAGAAGACGGTCAAGCCTATGCACCTGCAGTTTATCGAACCTTCCAAGCGTGTTGCAGATGTAATTGTACCCCAGGGAGGAAGGAACGAGGTGGCCATTTCGGTCCTACTGAACACTATCCAGCGGAAGCTGAACCTTTAACTCTTGCTCCAGGCACTGAGTTTTGGAACATAATTTGTATTATACTCGTTAAACCTGTAAGTTTATCGCCCCATGCTGGCACGTGAACTCATATCGGATGTTGTAACTGCTCTGAAGACCTCGGACTCCGGAACCAATGCGCTTTCATGGATGGAGGTGTTTCGTGTGAAGCACCTGCCAATTGTGAACCACCGGGAGTTTCTGGGACTGATCTCGGATTCGGATATTTACGATCTGAACGACCCCGATGCGCCGGTTGGCAACCACAACCTGTCGCTTCAGAAGCCCTATGTTAATGAAGAGCAGCATATCTATGAGGTGATTGAATTGCTGGCACGGATGGAACTGACCCTGGTACCAGTGCTGAACCAGGAGAAGCAATACCTGGGGGTGATTACCCAGGAGGAGCTGACCAGGAAGTTTGCCCACCTGTCGGCCATGCAGCAACCGGGGGGGATCATCGAAATTGAGATGAATCAGTACGATTACTCTCTGAGCGAGATCTCGCAGATTGTGGAGAGCAATAACGGCCGGATCCTTAGTCTCTACGTGGCCTCGTCCGACGATAACGCCCGGCTCCGGGTGACCCTGAAGATCAATCTGACCGATCTGACTTCTATTCTGGAGACCCTGAACCGCTATAACTATACAGTGGTTTCCTCGCATATGAACAATGAGGACCTGGATGAGTTTTATCAGGACCGCTTCAATACCTTTCTCAAATACCTCAATACTTAGGAATGCAAGTTGCTGTTTTTGGAAGGAACTTTCCGCCCTACGCCCGCGAGAACATTGCTACCATGTTCAGCAAGTTCAATATGCTTAATGTGGATGTGTGGGTATTTGAACCCCTGATGGACTTCCTTCAGAAAAAGGCCGGGCTCAGACCAAAGATAGCAGGACTCTTTACCAGCCATAAAGATTTGCCGGAGGGACTTGATTTCCTATTTTCCCTGGGGGGTGATGGCACCTTCCTGGAGACGGTGAACCTGGTCCGTGACAGCGGGATACCGGTATTAGGAGTAAATATTGGACGACTGGGCTTTCTATCTTACATTTCGCAGGAGAATATGGATGAGTCGCTGGAGAGTGTTTTTAGCGGCAAGTACGATATCGAGGAACGTATGTTGCTGAAGGTGGAGGTCCCCGGGGTTGACCTGGACGACATGGCAGTAGCGCTGAACGATGTACGAATCTACAAAACTTCCGGATCGCTGATTACCATCCATGTGAAGATAAACCAGGAGTTCTTAAGTGCTTACTGGGCCGACGGACTTCTTTTATCAACACCGACAGGGTCAACGGCTTACAACCTGAGTGTGGGCGGACCCATTGTGGTTCCCGAATCCAATAGTTTTGTACTCTCGCCCATTGCGCCACACAACCTGACCGTTCGGCCCCTGGTGCTGCCCGACTCCGCCGTTTTGCAATTATCCGTAGACACCCGTGATTCGCAATTTCAGCTGGCTGTAGACTCCCGCACCACGGATCTGGATGTGGATGCAACGGTGACAATTCGCAAAGCAGCTTACTCCCTGAAAATGATTCGAATTGAGAATATTAGCTTCTACAGCACCCTCCGAAACAAGTTAATGTGGGGTGCGGATAGGCGTAATTAAAAATATTTACTATTTTTATACTTGCATCCCGAATTAGCTGATCATGAAGAACAAACTCTGGATCCCCATTATCGCACTTCTGCTTCTCACTTCTGTGGATGGTTATGGTCAGCGCTGGAAGCTCAGGCGATACGAGCTGGATATGTACGTTGCAGCTACTTCCTTCCATGGTGACATTGGTAAGGCCAATCAGCACTTTGCCAATATGTTCAATGGTGTCCGGCCCAGTTTTGGAGTTACGCCGCGTTTTTTCATCAAGCAGAATATAGCTGTTGCAGTCGACCTGGCCTACGTCATATATGCGGGGAAGGATGATGAGGTAAGCAGTCATGGTCGCTACTACTCATTTAATAGTCATGCCTTTGTACATGGGATTCGGGGGGAATATTATATTCTCGGGACCCAAGGACCATCATTTTCAGGTGGGGTCTATAACAGGAGGGGGATGGTAAACAACTACAACAAGTTGTACCTCTATCTCTATGGAGGGGTTTCCGGGGTTCTATCCAAATCAACTATTAAAGACCTGAACAACGGTGGAGAGGAGCCCATCAACAATCCAGGCTACAACAATAATATGGTTTATTCGGCCGTTTTCCCCCTGGGTGTTGGAATGAAGTTTTCCATTGATCCGCGCTGGAGCGTCGGGTTCGAGATGGGTTACAACTTCTCCATGTCGGACGAACTGGATGGATATGCTTCCGAATATTCTGAGTACCCCGATTCATACTATAATATCAGTGTTAAAGGAATATACAAAATCAGGAACGATAAGAACGGAAGACCGGTCTTCAAGAAACTCTACCGCTAGGGGAGTTGTGCAGCATGGCGGGGCGATCCTGCTGGTTATTATCACACTTTTACTAATTGCTTCTCCTGCTTCAGGGCAGCGAAAAAGTGATATTGGATTAATGGCGGCTGTGCCCTGGTATCTGGGCGATTTGGCGCCTACCATACCCCAACCTGTAATCAGTCCCCCGGCCTTTGGGCCCATTCTCCGCTACAACTTTAACATGCGGAATGCCCTGCGTGCTCACCTGGTTTTTTACGATCTGGCCGCTTCAGGTGAGATTTTCGGAGGAACAGAGGCGGAATTCCACTCAAGTTTCGTAGATTTGGGCCTTGATTTCGAATTCAATTGGTGGCCCTATAAAACGGCCCACACGAAAACGAAATATGCGCCTTATGTGACAGCTGGTGTGGGGTATAGTATTAACCTGACAGGTGAGCAGAAATCACACCTTTATCTTCCCTTTGGAGGAGGGGTAAAGGCGAACCTGGGTAAACGGCTCAGCGGAGGTGTGGAGGTGACCATGCGAAAAACATTCACCGATATCCTCGATGGTCCTGATTACGTGAATCCGGGCAGAGAAGTGGGGAAGATGACATTGGGGAATAACGACTGGTATATGTTTACCGGGATATTCCTTACTTATAAGATTACAAACTATTTGAATGAGTGTCCCACCTATCCTGAAAAGGTATATAGGTTAAACAGTAACAGTAAGAGAAACAAGACTGATAACTGGTATGAAAAGCCTCACGACAAAGAGTCAATATTTGAGAAAATAGGAGCCATAGGTAAGGGACGAAAGAAATAATGGATCTGAAGCAGCAAATAGACCGCAACAGCCTTCCCAGGCACGTAGCCATTATTATGGATGGCAACGGGCGTTGGGCAGAGAAGAAGGGTGGAGAGCGTATCTTCGGTCACCGCAATGGTGTGGAGTCGGTGCGCATGGTGGTTGAGGCTGCGGGAGAACTGGGGGTGGAGTATCTTACCCTCTATGCTTTCTCCACGGAGAACTGGAACCGTCCCCGTACCGAGATAGACGGTTTGATGGCATTGCTTACCCGTGCCATAACAAATGAGACCAATAAACTAAACAAGAATAATGTCCGCCTGCTAATAATTGGAAATGTGACTGATCTTCCAAAGAGCGTTCATAAGCAACTGATGCAATCGGTGGAAGCCCTGTCGGAGAACAAGGGACTTACCCTGGTCCTGGCGCTGAGTTACAGCGGCCGTTGGGAGATTACCGATGCGGTCAAAAAAATGATGGCCGATGCCGCATCCGGGAAACTGGATCCGGACCGGGTCGATTCCAATGTCCTGGAGTCCTACCTGGCCACAGCCTTCATGCCCGACCCGGAGTTGCTCATCAGAACCAGCGGAGAGAGGAGGATCAGTAATTTTTTGCTCTGGCAACTTGCGTATACGGAACTTTACTTTACACCGGTATTGTGGCCCGACTATCGCAAGGAGCATTTTTACGAAGCCATTATCGATTATCAACGACGGGAGCGGCGATTCGGTATGGTGAGTAAGAAGTCCGGAGCTTTATTAAATCATTAACAGAAGGATTATTTTTGCAGGAATGAGACAACGGACTAGGTTATTTATAACGCTCCTGATATTCTTTTCAGGTCTGGCGACTAGCCAGGTAGTGGCCCAGCAGCAGATCGACAAGGACACGCTTCAGGTCATGGACTACGAGAACCCCAAGGAATATGTGATTGCAGAAGTGACGGTCAGTGGCATCGAGTACATCCAGAAAGAAGTACTGGTCAGCCTTTCGGGACTTAAGGTGGGCAACACCATCACCCTTCCGGGCGATGAGGTGACCGATGTACTGAAGAAGTTCTGGAGCCAGGGGCTCTTTTCTGATGCCATGATCTCGGCCAAAGAGATACGCAACGACAGTGTGTGGATAGATATCTACCTTACCGAGCGCGCAAGGATGTCGAATCTGCAAATTCTGGGTATCGGAAAATCCGAGACCCAGGATATAATGGAGAAAATCAACCTGAAGAGGGGGCAACAGGTGACTGCCGATATCCAGGACAATACCATAAGGATTATCCGTGAGCACTTTGTGGAGAAGGGCTTTCTCAATACTGAGGTGGAAATCTCCCTGAGAGATGATACCCTCAGGGTGAACATGGTTCAGATGGACATTATTGTGTCAAAGAATAACAAGGTCAAAATCGATGAAATCTTCTTTACCGGGGTTAAAGATTTTAAACCTAAGATATTGCGCCGCAAGATGAAGGAAACCAAAAAGGTGAACATCAACATATTTAAGGCCTCCAAACTGGTTTCGGATGCCTTTAAAGAGGACAAGAAGCTACTGGTGGCCTTTTTCAATGAGAACGGTTACAGGGATGCCAAGATACTTTCCGACTCGGTGGTTTTTGTGGAGGGAAGCGACAAACTTCTAAATCTCTATATCAATATTGAGGAGGGGAATAAATATCACTTTGGAGATGTTACCTGGGTGGGGAATACCAAATTTCCATCTGAGCTGCTCGATGCGGTTCTTGGAATTGAGAAGGGCGATATCTTTGATCAAACCATACTCGACGAGCGGCTTTTTATTGACGAGGATGCCGTAAACGGGGTATACCTCGACAATGGATACCTTTTTTTCCAGCTTACCCCGGTGGAGGTTAGTGTAGAGGAGGATACCATCGATTTCGAGATGCGTCTCTACGAGGGTGATATTGCCCTGATTAACAATGTGATTATCTCGGGGAACGACCGGACCAATGAACATGTGGTGCGGCGTGAGCTGCGTACCCTGCCTGGTGATAAGTTCAGCAAATCGGAACTGATTCGTACGGTACGGGAACTGGCCAACCTGGGGCACTTCGATCCCGAAAATATCGAGCCCAATCCCATCCCCAACCAGGCAGATGGAACTGTCGATATAGAGTACAAACTGGTGGAACGTGCTACGGACCAGCTGGAGGTATCCGGTGGATACGGAGGCGGTATGCTGGTGGCTACTGTGGGAATCCGTTTCTCTAACTTTGCGGCCAGCAGGATCTTTCAGCCCAAGGCATGGCGACCGGTCCCCTCGGGCGACGGTCAGACCCTCTCCCTGAGGGCACAGACCAATGGAAGGGTATATCAATCCTACAACTTCTCCTTTGTGGAGCCCTGGTTCGGGGGAAAGAAACCCAATTCCTTCTCCCTGTCCGGATACTTCTCCAAGATGAACCGGAATCCATACGCCTTCTATTCCGGGGGCGGCAATGAAAATATCAAGGATGAATACTACTCCGTGATTGGAGCCACCATCGGACTGGGAAAAAGACTTACCTGGCCAGATGACTACTTCACCCTATATAATGGCTTCTCTTATCAGCGCTACAAGGTGAAAGATTACCCGGGCCTCTTTCTGGTGGACAACGGTTTTTTCAACAACTTTAGTTTCACCACTACGCTGGGACGAAGCTCGCAGGACCAGATCATCTATCCCAGGCGTGGTTCCAATATCAGCCTGAGCTTGCAGATTACACCGCCTTACTCCCTTTTCAATCCTGGTGTGGACTACGCCACTTTTCCGGATGAAGAAAAATACAAGTGGGTGGAATACCATCGCTGGATGTTCAAGGCCGACTGGTTTCATGCGCTTTTGGGCGACCTGGTGTTAATGACCCGCATGCAATTTGGTTACCTGGCACACTACAATGACGCCATAGGCCCCTCACCCTTTGAAGGCTTTGACCTGGGTGGAGACGGGCTTTCAGGCTACAACCTCTATGGGCGTGAGACCATTGCACAGCGTGGTTATCCCAACCGGAGTCTGACCCCTACAGATGAAAACGGGAACAAATCGGGAAATGTCTATACCAAATACACCCTGGAGCTGCGTTACCCGGTTTCGCTGAATCCTTCGGCAACCATTTTTGGCCTTGTCTTCCTGGAAGGAGGGAACGCCTGGTATGCCATCGATGAGTTCAGTCCATTTAATGCCAAGCGTGCTGCCGGAGTGGGTATAAGAGCATTTCTGCCCATGTTTGGTTTGCTTGGGATCGACTGGGCCTGGGGCTTTGACAACTATCCGGGACACAATGAGATCAGTGGTTCACAATTCCACTTTACCATCGGTCAGCAGTTCTAATTATATCTGATAAACTACTTTGGTACGGTGTTTGAACCAGCAACTAGTAAACAATGATCAGACAGAGATCTAAAAACCTTATCACCATGAAAAAATTAATATTATCGGCCCTGGTACTCACGCTCTTTGTTGGAAGTGCCCTGGCACAGAAATTTGCCTTTGTCGACTCTGACTATATTCTTCAGAACATCCCGTCATACAAAGCAGCCCAGGACGAGCTGGATAAAACTTCTGAAACCTGGGAGGCAGAGGTTGCCGTCGAGTATGAGAAGATCGAAAATTTGTATAAGACCTACCAGTCGGAGCGTGTTCTGCTCACAGATGATATGAGAACGAAGAGGGAAGAGGAGATCATAAGCAAGGAACATGCAGTAAAGGATCTTCAGGCCAAATACTTTGGTCCCGAAGGCGATCTGAGCAAAAAGCGCCAGGAACTGGTGAAACCGATCCAGGATGCCGTTTACAAGACAGTAAAAGAGCTATCGGCAGAAGGCTCTTATGCCATCATATTTGATACCGCTTCGGGGGCCTCTATATTGTACTCAAACCCCCGCTATGACTTGAGTGATGAAGTACTTAAAAAGTTAGGTTATAAAAATTAAAATCTTACATTTGTAGCCGCTTCTTAAAAACAAAGTAAATAATACGCAATTAACAGACAATGAACATGATGAAACGAATGATTCTGGCCGTGGGTATTCTCAGTATGGCCTTTGCACTCCAAGCACAGAAATTTGGGCATGTTACTTCCGAACTATTGCTTCAGGCCATGCCTGAGTATGATTCAGCACTGGTGGAATTGGAAGAACTCAGACAACATTACACACTGGAGCTCGAAAGAATCCAGGTTGAGATCAATCAAAAGATCGAGGACTTTAACCAGAGTGAAGCGACCATGAGCGATCTGATCAAAGAGGCCAAGGCTTCCGAGATCCAGGAGCTGCAAATGCGCCTTCAAAACTATAACCAGACTGCACAGCAGGACCTGCAGCAACAGCAATCGCTCGTGATGCAGCCGGTGATGGAAAAGGCTCGCGGGGCCATTGACGAAGTGGCCAAGGAGCAAGGCTTACTCTATGTATTCGATCTGAGTCAGGGTAATCCCATCTACACTTCCGAGGAGAGCCTGGATATGATACCACTGGTGAAAGCCAAGTTAGGAGTGCAATAGTAACTAGTACTCAGTACTCAGTGACCAGTACTCAGTGCTGGGATCTGGCATCAGGTTGATAATATTATATGGGCTTGTGAATCTTTATCCGGTTCACAAGCCCTTTTTTTTGTACCTTCATTTTCATAAAGACAAGGACAATGAAAGGTTCAGAGGAAAATGGTCCAATAGGAATATTTGATTCGGGGGTAGGCGGACTTACTGTGGCCCATGCGCTGCATACCCTGCTGCCCAATGAGCAACTGGTCTATTTTGGCGATACGGCCCACCTGCCTTATGGAGATAAGTCGCGCGAATCCATCGTTCAGTACTCGCTGGGGATCGCCGATTTTCTGCTGGAACAGAAGTGCAAGGTGATCCTGATTGCCTGCAACTCTGCCTCTGCCAATGCCTTCGAGGAGGTGCAGACTCATGTGGGAAGCAGGGCGGTGGTGATGAATGTGATCGACCCGGTGGTCAACCATGTATGTGTCAATGCGGGTTCTATCCTGGACTCCGAAGGAGATGCTGACCGTACCGAAGTGGATAAAGTCCATACTATAGGGATCATTGGTACCAAGGCTACTATCGATTCGGGTACTTATGAACGGAAGATTAAGGAGACGCTTGCAGAGTTGCTGTCTGACTCCAATGAGATTTCAGAGGTGTCACACCCCGGTCTGAACGTGAGCTCCATGGCCACCCCGCTGTTTGTTCCTATGATTGAAGAAGGCTTCGTATTTGATGATATTTCTAATGCCATTATCCGCTCTTACCTTTCCCGCAAAGAGATGGTCGGAGTTGGCTCATTGATTCTTGGATGTACCCACTATCCTATTATCCGCAATCAGATCAGCCGCTTTCTTAATTTCGAGGTCAATGTGCTGGATACGGCGCGGATTGTTGCACTTTCGGTGCAGGAATTTCTTAACGCCAATAAGCTGCTGGCCACCAAACGTTCCGGCGAAAATCTGTTTTACATCTCTGACTACACTCCTTATTTCGAAGTGATTGCCAATATGTTCTTCAACGAGAATATCAAGTTGGAAAAGCGTAATATCTGGAGTTAATTACTAATCTTGTTGAAAAACTTACGACATCTAGCATCTGATATAAAGACTATTAGTAATTTAGTGGTATGATACAAAATGTAAGCATAGACCATCACACAATTAGTGGTTTTGGTGGTTTTACTGAGGAAACAGTTTTTATTATGCCAAACAAAGGAGCAACCTTATTGCTTGGGATTAATGGGGCTGGTAAGACGACTGTATTAAATTCAATCTATTATTCTCTATCTAATTTAATCTCCGGATTTGTCCCCTTGCGGCCAAAGGAAATCGGGATTTCTCAATCTGCTGTATCCATTAAACGAGATAAGGCTGAGGTCTTCACATATCTCAGTATAAACGATGAGATCCCAGCCAACGAAATTGGCTATCGTCTGTTAAAAAATGGCCAGGTTCAAATTATAGGAAAGGATTCTAATCGAATAAGGAAGGAATTCAAGGACCTTTTTATGGATGGAATCTTGCCTCTTTTCAGATACTTCCAATCGCAAAAGACAATCGATAATTCAACCGTTACCAGCATTATATATAACAAAATTGAAGACAGGAATACAGGATATAATCAGCACTATTCAAAGAGCATCCTGATTCAGGAAGTGACAAGTTTCTTAATCAATCAGATCAATATTGAGAATCAGGAAAAAGTAGATAAAAATGACTTTAGTGTTGAAACTCCAATCGGCATTTATGTACGAAGGACATTAAGAGATTTCTCCAGTGCTCTGTATGATGGTATTGTAGATGTTAAGGTTGGTGAGAGTAAATATTCAACGGGGCAGAGTATTATTCTAACGAAGAATAATAAGTCGTTCGAGTTCCTTCAATTATCCAGTGGAGAGCAATATGTTTTCAGTATCGTTTTAGAATTGATATTCCGAATCGTTACCCTGAATCCAAATAACCCGGATTTTAGAGCAACTCCAGGCATTGTTCTTATCGATGAAATTGAAGATCACTTGCACCCAAAATGGCAGTTGACGATCATTGGCGCCCTGGAGATGTGTTTCCCAAATATTCAGTTTATTATCTCGACCCATTCGCCCCTGATAGCTTCATCTGTCAGAAATAGTAATATTCTTCCGCTCAGCGATTTTAAAGTTATACCCATTGAAGAAATTCCAAATGTTTATAGCGGTACGGCGGATGAATTACTCGAGAAGGTTTTACTATCTGACGTTCAGATTAGTAATTTTTCAACAGAAAAGGATGAGATATATAAACTAATTAATCTTTTGAAATTTGATGAAGCTGAGAAGGTCCTGGATGAATTGAAAACCGAGTTGGGCGCTTATCCTCAATGGATTATTGACCTTGAACAAAGAATCTCATTTGGGAAGGTATGAGCTTTATCCTTAAATCGAAGGAGCCTCATTGCCTGTCAGAGTTGAATGCGGTCCCAACAAATACTTACGATGATCTGAAGGGCGATTGTCAAAAAGAAACAAGAGCCTTACTTCATTTAGATCAAAAAGGGCTTTGTGCATATTGCCAGAGAAAATTTATTTCTAACGTTTTTATTGAGCATTGGATTCCTCAGTCCGCATCGCCTGAACTTCAACTGAAGTATTCAAATTATCTGGGTGTTTGTTCTGGGAAGTTGTATATAAATGAAAATGAGGGAACCTTTAATGTGTTTTGCAGTGTTTCCAAGGGAAGCAGAACTATTACCTTTAATCCTCTCGATGAATCTCATTTTGAAACACTGTCCTATAATGAAGCTAATCAAATAGCATCAAGTAGTTCTAAAATTGACAGCGACCTAAATGACTTATTAAATTTGAATTTTAATATTTTATGTAAGTTAAGGCAGGATAGTTTTGAAAGATATCTGAAGAATATTCTTCAGGTTGCCAGATCTATGAAATTAGAGAAATTGGAAGTGCTTCAGAAAGCAAAAGCGGATCAGTCAAAAGATCCAAATGAATTTGTGCATTATACCGTATATAGATTGAATCAACTAATTGACCTTCACTCCTCTTAACTGGATGTGGCGTCATTCCTTATACCAATCCGAATACATGATGTAATCTTTGGCGATGCGCTTGATCATGGACTCACGGCGCTCAGGATTGACTGTTTTAATGCGTTTCACAGGGACTCCGGCATACAGGCTATTGGGCTCCAGAACGGTCCGCTCCAGCACCACCGATCCGGCTGCCACAATGGTGTTGGAGCCCACCACCACATGATCGAGCAGCACCGATCCGATGCCAATCAGGGAGTGTGCTTCGATCCGGGCCCCATGTATCACCACATTGTGACCGATGGTCACATCGTCGCCGATTTCTGCCACCGAGTCGTTGAAGGTGGTGTGAACGGTGCAGTTGTCCTGTATGTTGACCCGGTTTCCAATGCGAATGGGATTCACATCCCCCCGCAATACCGCTCCAAACCAGATGGAGCAATCGTCACCCATGTGCACATCGCCGATAATGGTGGCATTGTCCGCCAGGTAGCAATTCTTTCCCATCTTCGGGGTGAAGCCTCTTACACTTTTAATAATTGCCATAAATTAAAGTCAGGTCTTGTATCAGATTCGGATTCCCACGATCACCATATCATCGATCTGCTCGTACTTGCCCTGCCATTCGCGAATGGTATCGGACAGCACCTGCTGCTGCCGGGGCATGGACAGGTCGGCATGCTCGGTAATCAGCTCCCTGAACCTTGAATATTTGAATTTTTTCCGCTTATCTCCGCCAAACTGGTCGGCAAAGCCATCGCTGAATAGATAGAGCTGGTCGCCAAGCTCAAGCTGTATCTTTTGCGTCTTAAAGGGCCTCATTTCTTCATAATAGGAGAGGGGCATAGGGTCGGGCTGGTAAATTTTAATCTTTCCCCGCCGCAGCAGATACAGGGCGCTGTTTGCTCCTGAATACTGACAGAGCAGACTTTCCGGGTCGATGCTTACAAGGGCCATATCCATACCATCTTTCTGTTCGCCCATGGCTCCTTTCTGGTCCAGGGCTATGATAATCTCTTTACGCAGCCGGTCAAGGATCGGTCCCGGGTGGCTTATCCCTTCCAGGTTGACAACTTCCTTCAGAAGGGAGGCCCCCAGCAGGCTCATAAAGGCTCCCGGGACTCCGTGTCCTGTGCAGTCGGCAACAGCAATAACCAGGGATTTCCCGCTCCTGGACCACCAGTAGAAATCTCCACTGACCTTTTGCTTGGGGCGGAAGAAGATCAGGTGGCCGGAGAAGTGTTCTTCCAAAAGGGCCGGGCTGGGAAGCATGGCGTCCTGGAGGCGCATGGCATAATCGATGCTGGAACTTACCTCATGATGATTTTTTTCGATTTGCTCCTTCTGTTCCTGGACCAGGTCCCTCTGGGCCTCGATTTCATCCCTTTGTGCCTCTATCTCGTCCCTCTGTGCTCCTATCTCATTTCGCTGACCCTCGATCTTTTTGTTTTGTATTTCAAGCTCCCGCATGTCTTTTTGTTTCCGGAAATAGGCCCGGGAGGAGATCATCAGGAGGACCAGAACGAAGACAATGCCAATAAAGGCCACCGCCAGCAGGATGTTTCGCTGACGCAGTTCGGTTTGTGCTGTTTCAAGCTCTTTGTTTTGTAACTCCTGCTGCTGACTAATTCGCAGAATCTCATTGGCTTGCAGCTCTTTGGCTTTCTCTGATTCTTTGCTGGCCAGTTGCCTGATTAAAGTGGACTCCTGGGAGAGATCGAAATGATTGATTAGCTCATTCAGGAGTGCATTTTCCTGGAGCAAGGTGACCTGTTCGATCCACCTCAGGTTGGTGAAGCAGTTGGCCACAGGTCTGTGCCCAAACATGCGATCTTCCCAACTCACAGTATCACCCCAGGGAGTCATATGATTTCCCAGGTCAAACCCTATTCCAATAAGTGCTGGAGGAAGCCCATGCCGGGACTGGATCCTTTGCAGGTCGTCTTCGTATTGTATCAGCATTGTTTTCAGTTCGTGTGCCTTTCCCTCCTCCATAAAAAACTCCTGACTCAGTTCATTGCTTGCTAAAAGGCGAAAATTATATCTCCGGAAGTCATCCCGGTCCCTGTCTCTGGCAAATAAGGAGCGGAATTCTCTTCGGATCGTGAGATTCAGATGAATGGCAGCCTCGCTGCTCTGCTGCAGCTCACTGATGGAGCTTGTTAATTCCGCTTCACTGGTGTCCTGGAGGGTTTCAAGGCTTTCGTAAATGATTGAATTGGCCGACCGAAGTCCCGCATTATTCTTCCTGAACTGCTGCTCCAGAACCAGGTAGCCATTTACGACGCTGGTAGAGATGGTACTTTGGGTGACAAAAATATAGATACAATAGCCGATTACAATCATCAGAGTACTGGTCAGACTCAGGGAACCTCCGCTTTGTCCTTTAAGGGCTACATAGAGATAAAAGAAAATAAATGCAGGGAGAAGATAAGTGACGATATTAAGGAGAATACCAGCTCCGGCCCAGTGCTGGACCTTAAAAAGAAAGGCAATAAGCATAAGGAAGAGCGTGATAAAGCGTACTACGAGGTAGGCGGTATGAAGTGTTGAAGAGCTAAGCCTTCTTTCCCGGATCAGGTTCAGGGGCAGGTAGGCCAGATTCAGGATAAACACAGAAAGTGTCAGAGCAACACTTGCACCGGGCCATCGCTGGAATTTAAATAGTACCCCCAGGACAAAAAGGATAAGGCCGGCAAAGCCAAGGATGCGTTCAATTTTTTTCACCCGAGTAAATTAGTGTTTCTTGTTTGATTATTCAACCCTGAACAAGGTTTAATCCGGATTGGCATTATGTTTAAATATCTATATATCTACATGGGTGTATACATGACTTTATTGAGTGCCGGCCGGCATGTTAAAAAAAATGTAAAGAAAGTACTGCGGGGATAAGCACCGGGTATTAAAATACCTAACTTTGAATTGTATTTAACATACTAACTTTTAACTTATTTACCCATGGCAAAGAACCACAGGGTTATAGAACTGGACCAGGTAGTAGTGAAGTTTGCAGGCGATTCTGGAGATGGCATGCAGCTTACAGGAACACAGTTTTCAGATACCTCTGCATTTATCGGGAACGATCTCTCCACCTTTCCGGACTACCCATCAGAGATCAGGGCGCCGCAGGGGACCGTGGCAGGAGTATCGGGTTTCCAGGTCCATATCGGTCATAAGGAGGTAAGCACCCCCGGTGACCAGGCCGATGTACTGGTGGCCATGAATCCCGCTGCGCTCAAAGCAAATATGAAGTGGTTGAAGGATGGTGCCACCGTCATTATCGACATTGACAACTTCGACAACAAGCACTATAAGAAGGCAGGTTATGAGGAGGATCCGCTGCATGATGACTCCCTTGATGGTTACAATTTGGTAAAGGCCCCCATCACCGAGCTTTCACGTAATGTGGCCGTGCAGGCCGGACTCGATAACAAGAGTGCAGATAAAACCCGAAACCAGTTTGTGGCCGGACTGCTCTACTGGTTGTTTAACCGTGATCTGAAGATCGGTGAAGACTTTCTGAAGACGAAGTTCAAGTCAAAGCCGGCACTGGTCAAAGCGAATATTGCGGTTCTGAACGAGGGCTACAACTATGCGGAGACCATTGAGGCACTCTCCACCACCTTCCATGTGGACCCTGTGAAGGGGAAGAAGGGCTTGTTCAGGAACATTACCGGCAACCAGGCTACGGCCTGGGGTTTGCTGGCTGCTGCTGAGAAGTCAGGCCTGGAACTATTCCTGGGATCATATCCCATCACTCCGGCCACTGAGATTTTACAGGAGATTACCAAACGAAAACACCTGGGAGCCATTGCTTTTCAGGCTGAAGATGAAATTGCCGGGATCAGCTCGGCCATTGGTGCATCTTTTGCAGGGAAGCTTGCATGTACCAGTACCTCGGGACCTGGATTGGCCCTGAAGGGTGAGGCCATCGGTCTGGCCGTGATCACCGAACTACCGCTGGTCATTGTGAATGTACAACGGGGCGGACCTTCCACCGGATTACCTACCAAGACCGAGCAAGCGGATCTGCTGCAGGCCCTCTATGGCCGAAGTGGCGAGTCGCCCTGTATTGTAATTGCGGCCTCATCCCCGGCCAATTGTTTTAACTATGCCTTCCAGGCTGCAAAACTTTCACTGGAGCATATGACACCTACGATCTTGCTGACTGACGGTTATCTGGCTAACGGCTCGGAGCTATGGAAGATCCCTTCCATGAAGGATATGCCGGAGATCAAGCCACCGCTGGTGAAGGACAATACAGAAAATTACCAACCTTATAAACGCGATCCCCAAAGGCTCAACCGTTACTGGGCCATTCCGGGTCAGCCCGGACTGCGTCACAGGATTGGGGGACTCGAAAAAGCAGATGTGACCGGAGAGGTGTCGCACGACCCCATGAACCACCAGGTGATGGTGGAGCTGCGCGAAAAGAAGGTGCAGAAGGTGGTGGAATTTATTCCCGGGCAGGAGGTAACAGGAGCGCCGGAAGGCGACCTGCTGGTGGTGGGCTGGGGCGGAACATACGGTGCTCTGGTCAGTGCTGTCAGCGACCTGCACGAGGAAGGGAAGAGTGTGGCACTGGCACATTTCAATTACATTAACCCGCTGCCGGGCAATACAGCCGAAGTATTCTCCCACTATAAAAAGATCCTGGTGTGCGAGCTCAACCTGGGGCAGTTTGCCTCCTACCTGCGCTCCAAGCATCCGCAGTTTGAATACCTGCAGTACAATAAGGTGCAGGGACTGCCGCTTTTTATATCTGAATTGAAAGTAAAGATTAACGAAGTTCTGGAATCCATTAAATAGAAGCAATGGCACATAATTTTGAACCTGTTGCGTTAAGCACAAAAGAGGATTTTAAAACGGACGGACCAGTTAAATGGTGTGCCGGTTGCGGAGGGCACTCTGTTCTTAACACCGTCAAGAATGTGTTGCCGGAGACCGGCATTGATAAAGATAAGGTAGTCTTTGTATCGGGGATCGGCTGTTCATCCCGTTTCCCCTATTACATCAACACCTATGGTTTCCACAGCATGCATGGCCGGGCCAACCCCATTGCATCGGGGATCAAGATATCTAATCCAAATCTGAGTGTCTGGATCGTGACAGGCGATGGCGACTCCATGGCCATTGGCGGGAACCAT
>Ga0164315_10001535_pt1 | contig 17380 bp, 35 predicted proteins | sample GuaBasSedimGuay6_FD_113737 | JGI IMG/M metagenome (GOLD analysis project Ga0164315, IMG submission 113737) | Subseafloor sediment microbial communities from Guaymas Basin, Gulf of California, Mexico - Guay6, Core 4569-2, 0-3 cm | ecosystem: Environmental > Aquatic > Marine > Hydrothermal vents...
ATTAAATCCAGGAATAATGTATACGTCATATGGTTTACTATCTATAACTAAATCCCACCCATATAAACTCTTATCCGCATTATCCAAGGTATCCTGATCAGTTGGTATTTCAATTGTTGCTCTCATTAGTATTTCCAATTATAGTTATTTTTTCACATAATGTGCACTTCATTGATATAACGGCAGAATCACTATACTTACATAGTTGTCCATTTTGCTTTCTATATATTTGCCTAACTGCTAGTTGACATCCACATCTATGAGTTTCCATCATTATGTGTTTATCCATAGGATTATCATGAAATCCCATAACGGCAATTCTCGCATCGTCTAAAATATAATTATTTTCGTCGCCATCAACATCAATGCCACGAGCGACTAGTTGCGGTCCAATTGGTTTAGATGTATCCAGTTTGAATGAGGGTGTAGGTTTCATAATATATGTTCTAGGCATCAGAATTAAACTCGTTTAAAAGGTGGTTTCTTCGAATTTGCAGAACGAAGTAACCCCCTTAATTTTTTACATTCATCTTCAGAGACAATATGATATATTATCAATAACCCAAATAATATTACATTAGCCCCTAAAGATAGAAATAACATTAGGTTCATTCCATACTCAGTATGATATCTAAATTATCATCTTCGGTTTTACCAGCAATGGAATATCCATTCTCCTGGCGTTCAATATTTTTTTGATGTTTTGCTTTATAAACCTTTTTAATATCATCTGGGGTCATATCAAGAAGTTGAAATACAGACATAATGAAATGTAATATATCAATTGCTTCAATCTTAGCATTGTCTTTATCTAAAACAGTGTCAAATAGTTTTCCACCATCTTTAAATTCTTGAACCCACCATTTAGTTAAACAACATTTTTGCAATTCATTAGCTTCATCACCAACTTGATATGCATATCCAAATAACCAATCAAGTCTTTTCGGATCATTAATTGTATCTTTACCAACAATACAATTTAGTTCATGTTGCATTCGATAAATCATATCGAGACCATCTTCTTCATCAAGTTCAACAGCAGTAATTTCAGTATTCATTTCATTCTCCAATTATGAATTTGTATACAGTTTCTAAATCATTTAGAAAATTCTTTCCTTCGTCACTATGGATTCCACCTTGCATTTGGAAATATCTAGGGTGCACAGTTAACATTACATTATACCCAGAATAAGTATAAAAATTACCTCTTAATGAAGTTATTCGGTTTCCAGGTATCTTCAATCTAGATTGAATTGTTTTACCTAAAGCAATAATGCATTTGGGATTACAATTGCTAATTAAACTGTCTAAATTGATTGCACAATAGTCAATTGCTTCTTTTGGAGGTTTTGTAGTTTTATTATTAATTAAATTAGAACACAGACATGCATTACTTATGCAATAATTCAATGTGTTCAATGCACTAGTTTCAAATGCAATTCTAAAACCTCTACCAGAATCTCCTTTTGGATGCAATGGTTGATCGTATTTAATTTCATTTATTGACGGTGCTTCAGCTATGATTAATACATCTACGGCAAACAATGAGTTGCAATTAGTTTCAATATTAACCAAATGTTGATCTGATAATGGGCAATGTAAACAATCACTATCTAAATCAAATTTGTTTACTTTGAAGTTATTCATATTAATATACGCTCAATAGCATCAATCAGTGTAGATTCAGTTGTTTTCTTTACTTCTTTTTCACCTTCTTCTTCAGCTGACTCATGTTGTTTATCTAAAATTTCAAGAATTGTTTCAAATTCACCAATGTGAACTTTTTCTTCTCTAGCTATATCAAGTAATAGTTTTTTAACTTTAGCTGATTTTGCAATCTTTGATAAAGCTTCATAAAGATTAACTGCTTTTAATTCTTCCTCCATACCACGCCGAAGGATTTGAACATCTGTAGTTATACCTTCAATATCCATAGTTACACCTTACTTGCATGTGTGAATTTAGATCCTTTACTTTGTTTAATATCATGAGCTCCACGATATACTAATGTATTATTTTCACCGAGTTCAGTATAAATAGGTTCTCGATCTGATAAATAATTACTTACGATTTTACAATTTTCATCAGATCTAATTGCATATGAATAACGATCAGATGAAATTGATAGTTTAGATTTTTTACCTATTGTTATTAATAGTCGATTAAATCCAGTACCATATAAAATTGTCGTTAAATCTTCAATATTTAATTTAATATTATTATGTAAGATATCAATTTGGATATCATTATTATTTACTTTATCAAATGTTAATTTAGGATTTTTTAATTTATTTTGAGTTTTAATTAGATCTATTAACCGTTCTTGGACTAATTTTGGCTTATTCATAATTTTCCTATTCATTCCAAAAGGATATGTATTTGTTTTCAAACCACATCATGAATCCAGTACATCTAATTTTAATGTTTAATGGTAAATCATCATATGTTTTTACAACATGTTTTTGACTACTGTTTATTGGTTTCAAATCATCTCCTGATAATTGTAAATCATCAATTCCAACATAATTTGCTATTGATTGAATATAGTCGATGCTATCAATCATGCGTTCAAATAAAAAACACTTTATTCCAGATTCAATCAATCGATCGAGTGCTTTAAATCCAGCTTCAATTTGATCTATTCTAACATTAGATAATGTTTGATTATTCCAATTATATGACGATATGATAATGTCTCTTGGATTTCGTAACAATAAAGCCTTTTTGGATACATCGATATTCAATAAACATTCTCTAGCATAACTGTTAACTTCACCATAATTATTGACTCCATTAAATTGAGATTGGATACTATCTATTTCGGTCTGAGAATCGTCTTGGATTAATTTATTAATAATTGCTTCATGATTAACTTTCCAAGATGGAGATTGATTAAGTTTACTAGCTAAGAATTTTGTTCCAGATCGACCAAATCCAGTAATTATAAAATTAGAATGCATCATTGTATACCTTAACAGCTACAGTTGGTTTGGTAGTTAAACATAAGACTGCATTATTTTGTTTAACTGTATCAAATCGAATAACAATATAAACTTTAGATACTGGATTATATTGTAATACTCGCTTGAATATTCCTTTAGTGTCTTCATATAACGTGATATCATTATCAATTTCTTTTAGAATTTTAGTTTCAACATCGATTGGTGTTATTTGACTACTCATTTCTATTCTCCAACAATAAAATTACTCAATCGATATGCTTACCAAAAAATCGAAAAGCTTGCTCGAGCAATTTAGGTTCATCAACAGTAAAATTATCTTTAAATGGATCTGAATTCTTTGGTAATTTGCAGTCGTAATACCCACATGAATTATTGCAATAATTTTCATCTTTGGTGATACGTTGTCGTTCATGACCATGTCCAAAAATGAATGTTGGCGTACCACACACCAAAGCCATTTTTATAGGTCCTGTAATATTGCCAAATGCACCAACAGCTTGTTTCGAATTACATAACCCAACCATGATATCTAATGATCTCTCATCATCATATGGTACTAAATCAATAAAGTTTGAGTGACTGATTATATCTTTCATTATGAAAGCACCACCAGATGATCCAATACTTACAATCTTATAATTTGGATATTTAGTACACATGGCATTAATCATGGAGATCCAAACATCTTTACTAATGTTACGTTGTCCAAATTTCGACGGTCGGTTTCTTGGAAATACTAAAATTACATTACCATTAATATTTACATCATTCAACCAAGATTCATTATGTGAATATGGTTTAATTATACGCTGATCTATAAATTTGCTATATTTAAATGTATACGTTAAATCAGGATACTCATCTCTAATTATTTTAGTAATTTGCGATAAGTTTGTTATCTTTTTTTGTGTTACTGGATCAAATAAATGAGAACCTTCAACTTCCATATCCCCATATTCATCAGTCCATGATTTTGGTATTGGCAATATGACTTCTGCACCATTTTCATATAATACATTTTTATGTGGATGGCATATGACTGCAACTTGTTGGCGTTTTGAAAGCTTTAGATAATTGATATGTCCTGCCATATATTGACTCCATCCAATTTCACCAATATCAATAAATGTGATCATTTCTTGAATCTTATGTTTTGGTGGTTCAATATTGAGATTAAATTTATCAATTAGTATTCTAGATAATGCTGCCATTGATGTTTTCCGATTTTGATTACCAGCAAAATGAATAAAGTGTGCTTCTGCTGCTGGCATCTGATATGTACCATATTGAAAATGATGATTCATATATCCAGTGATACCCATCGCGTTAAATTTAGAATCTAAACGGTGTATTTTGAATTTGTGTTTTTGTAAATTCCAATTCAATAATGTTTGATCTTTATATTTAGAATTGAATTTCTTTCGATATTCAGGGTGTGTGAAAAGTTGTTGATGGCATTTCGATACAACCATAACACCACTATTAATATATTCAGTATTCCAATTAGGAATTGTACCAAGTTTTGATTGAACTGTTTTCATTTCATCCAATGATTTCTGAGAAGGTGCATTTTTATCATTATGACTATTGTCATATATAGCACCAATCATATCTTCTGGAACTTCATCAAAAACATTGGGTGCATTTGGGTGCACAATAACATCTGCATCTAAATATGCAATTCGGTCATATTTGTTTAATAAATCATATATTTGAAATTTTTCAAGATTGAAAGCACAACCGTCAATCTTTACTTTATTAATGATAACTAGGTCGAATCCATAGTTATTGCAATATGATTCAAAATATGGTTTAACTATATCAATAATATTATCATATATCGAACCATGTGCCATTGTAACTACTGCATATTTATTCATGGTATTACTCCAACATTAAAATTTTCTCAATATAATTTCAATAGCACATTCAGCACCTAATTGATTTAGTGTTTGATCTATATCTTGTTTTTGCATTTCAAAATCATACATATCTTCAAGTCGTTCAATCTTAAGAATCTGAATATTTTCTTGTGCTGACAATAGTCCAAATATGTTAACTGAATTAGTACACCAAGATTTCTTTTTGAATATTGTGAATGTATGCTTGTGATCAAGATTAAAACGAGACGGAAACTTACCCATTTCATACAAATCTTCTTCTGGTATAGTAAATATTAAATGTCCACCGGGTTTAACGATTCTGATCCAATTTCGCAAAGCAATATTTGGATCAACTAAATGCTCTAAGCAATGAGATGATACTAAAAAATCATAAGAATCATCAACAACCGATTTCATTAACATTGCATCACCATCAGGTTTATCCCAAGGTCGAACAGAAGTAATTGCTGGAAAGAATTGTTTATGATTACCTAGACTATCTGGTCCACATCCAATATCAATACCATTTCCACGAAAATATTTACTATGGAATTCACCAATGTTATATCGGCGTTTAGTTGCTTTTGTCATTTCTTTAGACATACAATAACCTATATTTGATTCATATCTAAACGGTATATTTGCATCGTTAGAATATCAACCATATTAAAATTTTCAAAATCATCTTTATGATTTAAAGCTTCACTTAGAAATATTGCTGCTGAAGTTGAATCTTTAGATAACTTAATTTTAGATACATCTAGTGTCCAAATATATCCAATTTCAGTTTTAATAAGATATACTTTATCATCACTTTTTTTAATGTTTGCGCTTATGATATACATAACTATTGGGCTCTAGTAAATTTCATAAGATGCTTAGCTCCAATTTTAGGCAACTTCTTAATGGCACCAACGGTATCACCAACAAATTGTTTAGTCTCAGGAGTAGCTTTCCCATACTTTTGTGCAAAATGACCTACACCAACAGTAGCTCCTAAAGCTGCATATGGTCCTTTTGGTGTCATAATTATCTCCAATAAAAATAAGCGTTACCCTATACCTTTCGATATAGGGTAACCTATTATATTAATTTTTCAAACCAACCTGTATGTGGCATCATATTCAATGCATGCCATCTACAATTATAATCAGCATCAAATCCACGATTGTTTTGATGGAAGTGACCAAAGTACCATAACTGTGGTTGATATTTCTGCAGCACTAGATCTAAAGCTTGTCCAGATGAATCCGGATATTGGTGTCGTGTCATACATTCAATCCAACGATCTGGACATGTATGTGATATTACAATATCAATCTTACAATCTGGAAGATCCCACATCTCCTTCTGAGATATAGTCTCTAAGTGTGGAAACAAATCATCACCAACTGTATAAGCACCTTGGTTATGTGTAGCTGCACCACCACAAAATAATACTGTTCGACCATCAGATAATTTAAATGTAGATCCAAATGGCATGTAAAATACATTTGGACACACTTCATATTTATCTTCATATGGAGCAATGATTGAAAGAGATTCATGATCTTCATGATTCCCCTTACACCAGTAAATATCTGTGTTATTATTCTTCATACCACAGTTTCGCCAAAGTACTTTCTTCTTAATAGTACGATTCGACATCATTAATTTGACTTGTTTCGTATTATCGGCTTTTGGATAAAATCCAAAATCGCCAATTTGAATAATTGTCTTCGGTCTTTTCTTGTTCATCCAGTTATTGAATATTGGCCATCTACCGTGGATATCTCCAACGATATAACAACCATCAATATCAATTATGTTTTCCATTGTATTACCTTTATATATTTATATTTTTGGTTCTTTAAAAATTATATCTATATAAATACGAATATAATTACGAAGACTTAATAGCGTTAATGATGTCTGTGGTGCTAAATCCATTAATATAAGGCACAGTGATAGTTTTAGGAACAATATCATATCCTACAATATCCTCTAATTCATAATCTCCACCCTTGACTAAAATTCCAGGTTGAAGCTTCTTTAATGTTTTATATGGAGTATCATCATTAAATACAATGACAATATCAACACAACCCAAACATGCTAAATTATAAGCACGAATCATCTCAGAATTAATTGGACGTGATGGACCTTTTAAACATTGAACTGATGTATCTGAATTTATAGCTACAATTAAAACTTTACCTAATTGTCTAGCTTCATTCAAATATACTAAATGACCATAATGAAGCATATCAAAACAACCATTTGTAAATACAACATCTTCTCTATCTAGTGGCAATTTCATACTAGCTGAATCGATAGACATGATTTTAGCTTGGGGTATTATCATTTTTTATCTCTAGGATTATAATGCCCACAAACACCATGGGTCGTATTAATGAATACTTGGCCAGCAAGTTTAAATAAACAGACATAACAATATAAAGAGCTAATTGGAAAATCCGCATGTACTCCCATTTGATGTTTACAATTACAGCAACAACCGCCGTATTGGTCTAAACAGCATTCAGTTTCATCTCTTAGATATGGCTGCTTGCATTCTTCTGATATAATGTCTTTTACTACGGTGTCTATTATATTAGTTTCTTTTGCAAGTGTCATAATTTATCCTACATTAGTAGTATTTAATTTCGTGACATGCTCTCGAATTTTCTTAACGGCAAATTCGAGTTTTGGAGTTGGAACAAATCCAACTTTCTCTCTTGATTCTTTATTTACTTTCTTCATGAATTTAATGGCATCATCACCATATAATGTTGGTGTAGCCTGGGGCAATTTTAAAGAATCTAAATTATAATTACACCCATCTGATTTCGGATTATTCATATTACGACTCTAGTAATTTTCGCTTTAATATTAAATCCCGCAATCTTGTCAATTTACCAGTTCGACACTCAACATGGGAATTTGAAATCTTAAGTAGTGATTCAATATGACTTCTATCTAAAATAGATTTCATAATAAATGTTCCCAAACTTGATTTATTTAGTATTAAAAAGCGTACTAAATAAGATATATTTGGTTCACTAATTGAATATTTAACAACTATTTTACCAGGTGGTGCAACTGCAATTAACATTGATCCATCAGGATTACCTTGCATTACACCATCGAGATATTGGTGTTGCACAAACAATCTACCTATCAATTGTTCAAATGCGGATAGTGTTGTAGATTTTACAGTAATCCGATCCATATACACATTATACACAGAATATGAACATTTACCATTCCAGATAAATAATGTATCTGTTAATTGCATCTTGACTATTTCAGATGTTTGTTGGCGAACTCCAACCCGTCGATTCCATTTCATTTTTTGATAATAAAATTGAACATATTTACACCATTTAACATCATCCGTTGGATGTGGTTCTTGGTATGGACACGTTTTAGTTTCTGTATGACTTTCAAATGAATCAGCTACAACTGATGAAACTGAAGAAAATACATCTACTGTAATTTCACCTCCACCACAAAACATACATCCAAATTCTTTTTGTTTGGGTGCAACACATTTAGTTATTAAATTTTCATCTGGAGTTACCAATCCATAATTAAGAAATGAATCTGTTGCATCTATTATCCAACCTAAAGCTTTATTATTTTTAAGTATAGATAATTTTAAGAATCGAGAATAAAAGTTAAGTAACGATTCTCTTGCGAATCTACTCACTTTGCAGTATTCATTGTATTGTTCTATATTGCGTAGAATATCATAATGTCCCCAATTAATAGTTGATGCTTTTCTTAAGTTATGTAATTTATGCTTAACATCCATCAATTCATGCTTTTCATAACACGGTTTATATGGATCAATCCATTCTCCAGTTGAAGGATAATATCGTATAAATGTCATTACATTGGTTAATATATAATACCAATAGCTCATAATCTTCGAATTAATTAGTTTATCTTTATCTACAAAACCAAGTCGTACTTTTCCTTTACTATCATATTGATAATATTGTTGAAGATCATAATCTAAATTTGTTTTATTAAATTTTAAATATTCAATTTCAATTTCTCTGTATATCCAACGATTACTTAAGATGACCCGCAATAGGATTCCATCGTTGAAATAAAATGCATATGTATTCGTTTTATCATCATACTCAATTCTAGTTACATTCACAGTATATCTCCTTTAATTTTCCACTCATTATAAATGTTTATATCTCTATATTTTTGTTCATAATCTCAAGGCAAAGTAACTTTATCGCCCAGTTAGTTTTACCAAATGTCATATAGATATAATTAAATAAGGAACTTTTTTTATTGAAAGGAGGAGTAATGGGATTAAATAAGCATGAGATGAAATTATTCGAATGGTGTATGAAAATTGATGATGCCCATATGCTTGGTCTATTCTATGCTGGTGAAAACTTACGTAAATTACCAAGCTGTTTAGAACGACCAGAATATAAAGATCATATTGATTGGTTGCAGAAAACAACAAGATGTAAATTATTTAGTCTTACAAATCAATTTGGTATTAATTGGTTTGCAACTTATAAATTTCCAATCAGAACTAAATATAGACATTCAATAATAATATATGGATTGTGGAACGATCGGTTAATTGCATATTTTCGCAAAGAAACAACATGTGATGCTTCCGGTCAATCATATATATATTTTGAAAAAGGCCAACGAATACGAGCTAACGTATTAAATGATTTATTTTTAAATCCACATGTGAAATATATACATTCATTTTCATATGCACATTGGATGAACCTAATTAAACGCTTGCATAAAATTAGTAATGGTGGTAAATTTAACAATCATGTATATTTTGAATTTGGAAGATACTTATTATTAAATTCTTAGGAGAACAAATGAATATTAGAAAAGATTTTGAAAAGAATGTACTTAAAGGTGCATTTGGAGTATGTGAATTGGGATCATGTCAATATTCAATCATCAATAATATGATGGATTTTATCGAACGACATCGATCTGAATATTCAACACTGAAACAATTACTAAACCAAATTGATATTAAATTGTCTGATTATACACTATCTGATATTGAAACTGTAAAGATGGATTTAATAGATCCACAGATAATAAAAGATAATATTGGTGATTGGACTAACTTAACATATGAATGTCATAAGATAATTGATATTTGTAAATCCCAGACTATGGATCATCTATTCATCACATTTAGAAAATGTGCTTTCGATCTATGGACTACAGTCGATATGCTATCTAAACATATGTTCACTAAATTAAATATTGATACACCAATGCGTCCGGATACTGATGGGCCTGAATGGAATCAGATCATGCAAAGTACTGGATTAATAAATGGAATTCAATGTTACTTATTTTTAGAACATAAACTGATTAAAGATACTGAGTGTTTAAAAGATTTTGATACTTAATGGAGAAATATAATGCCGATTTATGATTATGCTTGTACTAAATGTGAACATGCAATTGAAGATAAACTTGTTACTAATGGGGATTTGATCCAAACATGTCCTAAATGTGGAGATGTGATGGAACGGGATTTTCCAAGCACTGGACACTTCCAGTTGAAAGGTGAAGATTGGAGTAAAGATGGTTACGCGTTAAATAAAGGTGAGGATACGATTAACCATGAATGATGTTTTAGACAATCATCACATAATTACATTTAATGAACGAATTCAAATTAACAACAATGGTTGTTGGATTTGGGTTGGACATACACATCGTGGATATGGCAAATTTTATATTAAAGGAAAATATCATCGAGCACATAGAATATCATATGAATATTTCTATGACGTTGATCCTGGTGAATTAAATGTACTTCATGAATGTGATAATCCAACTTGTGTAAATCCAAATCATCTATTTCTTGGAACACAGAATGATAACATTCAAGATATGATCAATAAAGGTCGATGTATTAAAGGTGAAATGTGTGCTCGAGCAGTATTAACTGAACCGGATGTTGTTGAAATTAAACATTTATTAAAAACAACATCTCGATCTGGTTCAGATATCGGAAGACAATTTAATGTTGGTGCTAAATGCATTTCAAATATTAAGAATAATGATACTTGGAGACATATAGAATGAACAAACCATTGAAGATTATTCCAGAAGCTTCCGAACCTACAGAACCAATTGAATATAAAGATATCGGTTGGGAAAACGTTAAATTGATCATTAATGTTGTCAAACGAGATCCTAACGACCCAGCATATAAATATCGAAACTTGGTTATCGAAATCGAAGAATGGTTAAACCGATCGAAATGCCACGACTCGGATATCGAGGATATATCTATGACAATTGCTGACTATGAATTTGAACCGGGCAGGTGGGAGTTAGAAATAGCTGTTACTTGGATTGAGGATAATTTGAGTTGGGCTAGTTCGGGAGAATGGGAAGCTGAATGGGAATTTGTGAACCAAAAAAAATTAGAGGAGAAACTATGACATCACCATGTCACAACAATACAGAAGATCCACACGATAAATTTATACAACATCTTAAATCAGGTGGCCGGTTATTGCGTGTAGATAAATTAAATAATACTATTGAAATCTTCCATAATGGGGATTTTGAGAACTTATCAGATCTACACAAATATGGATTTAATGATTTGCTCATCATTGAAGACGATACAATTAAAACTAGCGATGTATTAATGTTACTTCTTGGAGTAAAAGAAGAACGTATATTTCACATGCAAGAGATTCTCGATGCTATATGTATTAAATATAAAGATGAACTTAAACAGTTAACGTATATTGAAGAGGATGAACAGAATTGTATTAATGTTGATACTGAAGAAGGTCATTCTTGGCAATTCATAGTTCAATATGGAAATGTGGAATGTGAGACAGTTAAACTTGACGCAACTATGATTCTCGACGATGAAAATTTTATATTGACTGTATATCCAAAAACAATATTGATTGGACCATATAAAAACCTCGAAATTGCAGAAGGTGTTGATGCTGCTGCACAACAAGAATTAATGGATCAAGGTGCAATGGCTTGGGCTGTTGAACTCCATGAAATCAAAAGGAAATAATATGAAAGGTGAGTTTAGACCTACTCCAAAAGATGGATTGATGTATTGTGTATTTATTAAAGAAGGTTCTAGAATCCATGCTTCTATTGGTGAAATCCGAAAGAAGAATGATAATAGATACTTTTGGTATCGCAAACAATCTGATTTTGTAAAAGATTGGATCTATGAGATCAATGGTAATCCTGCTCAAGGGACAGAAGATACCCTTGAATTGGCTAAGATGAGAATTTTAGAAGGTTGGAAGGTAGAACCTAATGTTGAATAAACAATTAAACCAATTATATCTCGCCGTGAAAGGTCGGGGTATAATTTATCAAAATCAATATATTGGTGCGTTTACTGATGGTACTGCACATCGAGTAATAACTAATGAATTTAAAGATAAAGAGACTCTTAAAATTAAAATTGGAATTGAAATTCATTTATATGAATATATGGATATAATTGAACCAGTTGGATTAAATGAAACTGGATTAATTAAAATATTACAATGTCCACAATGTCAATGCTTAGAGATGGATCTTGTTAAAAATTCAGATTCTGAAGTTAATGGAATTCATTGCACTAAATGTCCAATGGGAGTCATGAGTTCAAGTTTTGATGTAAACCAATTAATAACAATATGGAATAATATTGTAAGGAGAGATACATAATGCAGTTTCACATAAACTTCATATTACCAAATAATAAAGATTGCCTTCATATTCGGAATCTTACAGATTCAATGGGTATGGACTATATTGATGATATTAGAAAAGAAATTGGAGCAAATGTTCCAGCTGAACAACTAATGGTCAGAAATGGTACTTGTCCAACTTGGAACAATGGAACTGTTGTAGTTGGACTTAAAGATGCACGATTGCATAATATCCCCCAACTTAAAGCTAAAACCGAAGTTACTGTTATGGTCGCAGATGGATTTATTGGAAAATATTGGGAACAAAAGATAGACAATATTGGACCAGATAGCAAAACATATGGTGTTTGGGCTCGAATGTTAAAATCCAGCAAAATGACTAGTAAATTCAATATTGAGCATAAATTGAATAGAGTTCAATTAATTTCAGATTGGATTAAAGCCGGTTGTCCAGAATATTGGGGAATCGACAAAGATGACGAATGTATTACTGACGGTAACAAATATATCATTGTTAATACAGATATGCATAATTTCACTGGTGTATGGGATATGAGCATCAGCGCTGATGAGTATCTTGGTGGCTGCATTCAAGATGTAATATTAACTGGAGAATTTAGAGGTTCATATATTGATAATATGAAATGTATTGTTAATAAAAAACTCCTTCCAGAAATATTATTTGAATTAGCTCTTAAATTAAATAAAGAGCATACATTAAAATTCCTCAAAATTATCAATGCCCGCGTTGACCGTTTTGAGAAAATAGAGGCTGAGAAAATAGAGGCTACCAAGAAAGCTAATGAAAAGAAACAACTCGAGAAGTCAAAAAATAAAACGAGCTAAATTTGGCATCATCATTTGGATATCTGTATCAACCATGTTCTCAGCACTACCAGCTTGGTGGGTCATGACTGGGCATATTAACGTGAATTCTTCAATGTTTATGATTCTATGGTTAATTCCAGTAATGGTGGCATTGAGTATATTTATGATTATTAATAATTGTGGTGACATACACTTCAATAAACAATCAATACTCAATGAGACTGAACATAATAAATTTATCGACAATACTGATTTCAATAAGAAAATGGATGATATTGAAAATGAACTTAATGAATGCCGCGAACTTAAAAAACAAATGAAGGCACTAAAGGAACAAAATGTCAACGAGTAAAACTAACGACATGATGTTACATCTCAGAAGTGGGATGCGATTTTCAGAAATGTTATCTGCATGGCTACATATACTTGAAGTTAATGAAGCCCAAGGTACTGTTAAAACGTTATTTGCTCATGGTGGAAATACAATTCCACCAGACGGCAAAGTAGCAGAAGTACCTATTGGTATATTCCATCGTCGATTCCAATACGATCACAATAATACTAATTATTGGGTTTCATTCCAAGATGAGGGTAACGACTTTTCAGAATGGTTAGATGTATGGGATTCATTTGAAAAAGATGATGGGTACGATAAATATCTAACCGACCCAGAAGTCATTAAATACCGAACTACACCACTACTTCCTAAACCTACAGGTAAAGGACTAAAGGATCATGAGATCCAAGAATTAGTAAATGCTATTCGAGATAATGTTGAACCTTTAACAAAAGCACAACAACTTCGAGAACGCATTGCTAGTGCAACAACCAAATATCTTGAGTCTAAAGGATTAAGAATAGATAAGAGAGATTAATATGTTTAGTATGAGTTGTATGAGTGAAGCTGAAATAGCTGGGACGATTGAAGTTGAACGTCCAATATTTACTCTTGGTACATTAGTTGATGCTAGAAATAATATGTGGGATATCCGTGGCATAATCAGACATTATGTCCAGGCATGTCCTATTGAAATATTAAATCCATATTTCAGCTGTACTGATACTTGGACTGATTTCGGACTAGTTCACCAAGAATGGCAACCATATTTAGTTAAGATAGTTGGAGATACATGTGAAGCTTGTTATCTTGATTATTACACTAAACAAATAGAACACCAAAAGAGGAACATCGATGTCAGATAGAGATAGTATTGCGTTTACACTATATTTAAATACATGGTTAGATGAAAATGAAACTATCTCAGAATTCAGTGAATCTACAATTAGAGCATTGTATACTAAATGGAAAACTGAATATATACCAGCTCTCGATGAAGAACATCGTGGAGATTGTACCAATGTTCCAATGACATGCATGAAATGTCTAGTGGATGAACTCTTTGAAAATGCTGAAGCTATTGATAAAGTAATTAAGGAATATAAAAATGAACAAAGCAAAAAGCGTTGAGCTGAAACCCAAAGTAAAACTATCATCAGACGGTATGACAATCGAACAAGACGGATTAAACTTGACTGTTCTGAAGATTTTGAATAAACGTCTATCATTATCATTATATCGCCAACTACCAATAATCCACATCATGAAGTATAATAAGAAAAAAGAACATAATAAATTAATGTGTTATTATGATCCAGATACTTCCAAACCAGCATTAAAAGGTAGAGTTATTGGTAAAATTGCTTCTAAAGTTAGAAGCCCAGGATATCACAACTGTGACCATCATACCCAAGAAGGTGTTCATTTTGACATCCTTTGGGAAACAAAAAATAAAACATTAGCAATATGTCCAATATCGTGGATCATCGATGATCTACATAAAGCTGATATAGCAGATTTACCGAACCACACAAACATATTCAACAAAAGCTATCTGTGCAATTTACAGACTAGTTGTAAAGCTTTTGATATCGACTATGGTAAACTTGATATTGAACAATGGAATAAATATCATGAAATTCCAGATCGACCAGAAAATCCAAAACTGAATGTTGGTCATGGTAGTCATTGTGGATTAACAAATGACGATCGATTAGAAATGATTGAAGCTTTAAAAACTGACATTGCACTCGTTGATGAATACGAAATTGCAATGAAAGAATGGGCTGAAGAAGCTCACCCGATTTATGAAACATTCATGAATCAAATAACACCATTAGTTGTTGAAATAAACAACATTACCCGAAAACGTAACGCTGTATACCAAAGTGTTATTGAAACGTTCAACAACCACAAACAAATTTTTGTAGGATCATAGATTCTACTGAGCAAAAAAATATTTGGGATAGTAACCGATTAAAGTTACTATCCCATTTTTTATTTTTTAGCCACAATATCCACCACGCTCAAGAAGCATGATGAATCCATCAACTTCTATTTCAATTGAACTTGAACGATTAGGAACTGTGAATTCAAAATTACCAAATGTAGTATTGTTATATAATGAAACAATTTTAGAATCATCAATAGCAGCTTCAATATCAAATGGTATATGTAGAAATATACTATTATTCCTACGATATATTGTCAATTCAACAGCATCCGGACTATCATCACAATAGACATTTATACTATAACTGGCTTCATGAAATACCAATCCAAGCTTATAGTCCTGATTAACTGCTTTGAATTTCTTTAAGTCTGGATAGTGATTATTGAAGATATCCAAAACGGTTTGAACGGGAATATCACCTAACGTAGTTTCCATGAATTTTATTTTCATAGCATTCCGGAAACAATCTTGAAGTTCATCAAAATCACGAACATTGTTTATTTCAATGAATTGATTAACGGCAATTTCAAGAATTTTAATATCTCCATCAGTCATTACGTCTCCTTCAATTTAGTTTTAGTGTATATAGATTTAAATTCAGATAAAGACATTTCAAATGTTAATTGTAACGCATTAGTAACAGCAGTTACTAAATCATCAAGATTAGAATCAATAGCATCATCAACCGAATATTCAAATAATGGTACATTTAATTTAAGTTGTGGTTCAGGATCTATTGTAACTCTAACTGTATTATTTGTTGTAGAAATAGCAACTACCATATGACATGATGTGGTTTCACCTTGTGATGGATAAAAGCAAGGAATATCATCGAGCATCTGATCTTGATTAATATCAATTTCACTTCGTTCATGATTTGTTGGATATACCAACATTAAATTATCATGATGTTCAGCAAAGATTCGAAATAATTCAGTTAGTTGGATTAACATTTCTTACCCCTAATCGTTTTGCTAACAGTATTGTTTCTCGTTCACGTTGATCTTTTGACATTCTTAATCTACCTTTACTATCATATCTATCGACACTAACTTGTGATAAATTAACAGATGAATTACAAGGTGAACACAAACCATTTGTATTTGTATTGTATTTTGATAAAAATGCATCGCAAGCTTTACATCTTAGATCTTTTTCTTTTTTAGCCATAATGTCCTCATATATTGTTAATAAAATACGTTCATCAATAATTATATCTATATAAAATGGTTAATAGTAATACTACAATCTATTATTTTACAACGTTTAATATAGATATATAAAATTATAGAAGACTATTTTATTTTAAACTTATCATTACATAGAAGGAGGTATCATACGTAATGCCAAGTCGTAAAGTGTTTAAGAAACGCGTTCACACAAAACGCCATTTCAAAAGACGATTTTATGAACGGTTTGGTATTGATTTATCCGTAACTGAAGTTCGAGAATTAGAAGCTCGGATTAAACGGAAAGAAGATTGTGAATTTATTGAACAATTGACAAATACCAAATCTCAATGGAAAGTCAAAATGAATGGTGTTTGGTATACTATTATATATAGTAATAAACATAAAACACCAATAACTGTTTTATACTGGGAGGAAGAATGAGTACTACAGAAACTAGAAAACGTAAATGTAATCATGATTGGAAATGCAGAGGCATATTTCCAGGAGTAACCCCTGATAAAAAAATCATTCACGAAGAATGTTCTAAAT
>Ga0164315_10001536_pt1 | contig 17377 bp, 14 predicted proteins | sample GuaBasSedimGuay6_FD_113737 | JGI IMG/M metagenome (GOLD analysis project Ga0164315, IMG submission 113737) | Subseafloor sediment microbial communities from Guaymas Basin, Gulf of California, Mexico - Guay6, Core 4569-2, 0-3 cm | ecosystem: Environmental > Aquatic > Marine > Hydrothermal vents...
ACATGCTTGATGCCCAGTAGAGAAGTAATAAAACTATGACGTTTGGTTTGAACCTGTACCCCATGTCGCGCATCAATCAAAATGATGGCCAGGTCACAGTTCGAAGCGCCTGTTGCCATATTGCGCGTATATTGTTCGTGCCCGGGTGTATCGGCAATAATAAATTTACGTTTGGCCGTAGAGAAATACCGGTAAGCGACATCGATGGTAATGCCCTGTTCTCTTTCTGCCTGTAAGCCATCCACCAGCAGGGCCAGATCAAACTCACCTTCGGTTGTTCCTGATTTAATACTGTCAGCCTTGATTGATTCCAGCTGGTCTTCATAAATCATTTTTGAATCATGCAGCAGGCGACCAATCAAGGTGCTTTTGCCATCATCAACACTGCCACAGGTGAGTAATTTTAATAGCTCTTTTCTCTCGTGCTGTGCGAGATAAGCGTCGATGTCTGTGCTGATTAAATCGGATTGATGTGACATGTATAAATGACCAGATAAATAAGTTAAGTGAATATTCCTGAAAGGATGTTCCTAGAAGTAACCTTCGCGTTTTTTCTTTTCCATGGAACCTGATTGATCGCTGTCGATCAGACGTCCCTGACGCTCGGAGGTAGTCGTCAGTAACATCTCCTGAATAATCTCAGGCAATGTGGTGGCTTCTGATTCCACTGCCCCCGTGAGCGGATAACAACCGAGTGTTCTAAACCTTACGGTTTTCATCTCAGGTTCCTGACCTTCTGCCAAAGGCATGCGGTCATCATCTACCATAATATCTATGCCTTCATAGCTAACCACAGGTCTTGGTTTGGCAAAATACAAGGGTACAATATCGATCTTGTTCAGATGGATGTACTGCCAGATGTCCAGTTCTGTCCAGTTGGAAAGCGGGAAGACACGAATACTCTCTCCCTTGTTAATCTTGCCATTGTATAAATTCCACAGTTCCGGACGTTGGTTCTTTGGATCCCAGGTATGGTTCTTGTCCCTGAATGAATACACGCGTTCCTTGGCCCTGGATTTTTCTTCATCGCGACGGGCACCACCAAAGGCGGCATCGAATTGATGCTCGTTGAGCGCCTGTTTCAGGCCCTGGGTTTTCATGATATCAGTGTGTTTCTGGCTACCATGTGTAAACGGTCCGATACCTGCGTCTACGCCTTCCTGGTTAATGTGAACGATCAGATCCAGCCCAAGCTTTTCCATTTGCTGATCACGAAACTTGATCATTTCACGAAATTTCCAGGTGGTGTCCACATGCATCAGGGGGAAGGGTAATTTCCCGGGATAAAAGGCCTTCAAGGCAAGATGCAGCATGACAGTCGAGTCCTTACCGATCGAATAAAGCATGACCGGTTTATCAAACTCAGCAGCAACTTCACGAATGATGAAAATGCTTTCTGCTTCGAGCTGTTTGAGATGTGTTAAGTTGTAATCTGTCATTCCAAATAGTGTCTAGTGTTACTTTCCGCCAAGCCAGGTAGTCTGGATATTCAAAGGGCGCAAAGTATAGTGCAACTGCTGTAGTAACCCAAGCGCCACTGGCTTGATTATCAATAGATAAAAAGAATTAGGTTATTCATTTTTCTTACATATATTGACAAGATTTTGGAGCGTATTTAATAAGAGAGTTATGCAGAGAATCCCGGAACCCGAACTCATGAATGATGAAGCACAGGCCCTGGCCTATGCCCAGGCTAATTTTGATGAGCCTCATGATATGTTTATCCAGGTATTCAAAGATACCTTCCCAGAAGAAAAAGTAAGTGGTCACATACTTGATCTGGGGTGCGGGCCTGCGGATATAAGTATTCGTTTTGCCCGGGCATGTCCAGATTGTGAGATTGATGGCCTTGATGGTGCGTCCAGGATGCTGGCACAGGGGAAACTTGCTATTCAAAAAGCACAGTTGCAAGACAGGATTCATCTATTAGAAGGCATGTTGCCCGGGGTAGATTTACCTCGTGATGACTATGATGTGATCATCAGTAATAGTTTATTACATCATCTGCACACCCCGGATGTTTTGTGGGAAAGTATTAAACAATCTGGTGTTCCCGGTACTCGAGTATTCATCATGGATCTGATGCGGCCTGAGTCTGAGAAAGTTGCCAGGGAATTTGTCGATTTATACGCAAGAGATGAGCCGCAGGTTTTGCGCGAGGACTTCTATCATTCTCTTTGCGCTGCATTCTTGCCTGAAGAAATTCAATCACAATTAGATATTGCTGGATTGGCGCAGCTAGATGTTAAGGTTGTTTCAGATCGTCATGTTGCTGTATCCGGACTATTATAAAACAAAAGCACCATAACAGTGCGTTAGGTGCAATATCCGCACTATATTAGTGCTACCTCTATTTTGAAGGTATACTTTTTATTCCGCTATTAGCTCCTTATTAATGTTTAACCCGATGCAGGGTCTGCAAACGATCGAAAACTGTGCGGAACTATTAACTTATTGATATTAATGATTAAAAATCACTATTTTAAGGCTGGAATTGACATCTATATAGCAAGATCTGGAGAATTTTCCTAAGTAAAAAGAATTAAAGTTGCATGTTTAATTATTGGCATGTTAAATGCAGCCTTTCAAATTCTAATAATAATATTTATTGCTCTGACTGCGGCCTAAGCAGCAGGGCGATCGCAACTGCTTTCAAAAGCTAATCAGTCACGACATTGACGAGGAGAAAATAATGTCTAAAGAAAATGTGATAAAGCTCATCAAAGATCATGAGGTTAAGTTTGTTGACCTGCGTTTTACCGATACGATAGGTAAGGAGCAGCATGTCACCATCCCCGCTTCTATTGTGGATGATGCTTTTTTTAACGATGGCAAAATGTTTGATGGGTCATCGATCTCAGGTTGGAAGGGTATCAACGAGTCAGATATGGTGTTGATGCCTGAAGCAGACACGGCAGTTATCGATCCTTTCTATGACGATGCAACGGTCAACATCCGCTGTGATGTTCTGGAACCAACAACAATGCAGGGTTACGAACGTGACCCACGTTCCCTGGCGAAACGTGCAGAGGCTTATCTGCAGTCAACGGGGGTTGCTGACACTGCATACTTTGGTCCAGAACCAGAATTTTTTATCTTTGATGATGTGCGTTGGTCAGATAATGTAAACAGTGCTTTCTTCGAGGTTGATTCCGATGAAGGTTGCTGGAACAGCGATACCATAACTGAGGACAAGAATATCGGTCACCGTCCTGGCGTGAAGGGTGGGTACTTCCCAGTACCACCGGTTGATTCACAGCAAAATATTCGTTCTGCAATGTGCACAATCCTGGAAGAAATGGGTGTGCCGGTTGAAGTGCACCACCATGAAGTGGCTACTGCGGGTCAAGCCGAAATCGGTACTCGATTTAATACTTTATTAGTACGTGCTGATCAGAACATGATTCTTAAATATGTTGTGCAGAATGTTGCTCATGCCTATGGCAAGACTGCGACTTTCATGCCCAAGCCACTGGTAGGTGACAATGGTAACGGTATGCACGTTCACCAATCACTGTTTAAAGATGGTGATAATCTTTTTTCTGGTGATCAGTATGGCGGTCTGTCTGAAATGGCACTGCACTATATTGGCGGTATCTTTAAACATTCTCGCGCAATTAATGCCTTTGCAAATGCCAGTACCAACAGCTACAAGCGTCTGGTTCCGGGCTTCGAAGCTCCTTGCTTATTAGCCTATTCGGCACGCAACCGTTCAGCTTCTATTCGTATTCCCTGGGATGCAAATCCAAAGGCCCGTAGAATTGAGGTTAGATATCCGGATTCATGCGGCAACCCTTACTTCACATTCTCTGCATTAATGATGGCAGGTCTTGACGGTATTCAGAACAAGATCGATCCAGGTGCACCTATGGAACAGGATCTTTATGACCTGACCAGAGAAGAAGAAAAAGAAATACCAACTGTGGCTACTTCACTGGATCAGGCACTTGATGCATTGGATGCTGATCGTGGATTTCTGACAGCAGGTGGTGTTTTTACGGATGACATGATTGACGGTTACATCGAATTAAAGATGGAAGAAGTCAATCGTCTGCGTATGGCTACACACCCAGTAGAATTTGACCAGTATTACAGTTTGTAAAATACAGTCTTTTTTACGTTGATGAAGCCCCCTTTTAGGGGGCTTTTTTTTGGCCAAGGATGGCCTTCAGGATTAATGTTCCAGACTAATCCTAAGCGCCTACATCCATGTAGGCGATGCCGTGAAGGACAGGAGTCCGAGAATGGCTTATGTACAGGATGTACTGTATGCCGTGGGCGCATGGATGTGCAGGAACGGCGTCTCAACGAACCTAGGTATAGTGAAGGTGAGTGCGAGAACGGCGTCTCCACGAACCTCGGTATCTCCGTATGGAGGATGCAGAAGAGCGGCGTTGGTTTTGGATGTCCTTCAGGATTAATGTTCCAGACTAATCCTAAGCGCCTACATCCATGTAGGCGATGCCGTGAAGGACACGACCGCAGGGATGCGGGAGGTAGAACGAATCAGGAGACAGAGTCGAGGAGTCCGAGAATGGCTTATGTACAGCGATGTACTGTATGCCGTGGGCGCATGGATGCGCAGGAACGGCGTCGCAAACAACCTCGGTATCCCCTTGTGGCTCTGGCTGTGAGAACTGCCTATGTCCACGGAAGTAAGACGATATTGAACTTCATCCCATTTCCATTACTCAAATATTGTGACGATAAGATATATGGACTATGCTGAGACCCATGCGACTACTTGTGTTCTTTATTTCACTGAGCTTTTTGACCCCGGCTTTTGCCGAGGTGTATCGCTCGGTTGATGCAGACGGTAATGTCACTTACACAGACAGGCCTTCCTCGGATGCCGAGAAAGTCAGGATAGACAAGGTACAAACGATTCCAGCCGGGCCTGATAATTTTAAATATACGCCTCCTGAAAAACCCGATCTGGGTAACTATACAAAACTGGAAATTGTTACTCCGGAAAACAACCATGTATTTACTGGCAATATAGGTGAAGTTAATGTCAGTGTTACGATCACGCCAGCATTGAGAGAATCAGACAGTTTTATCTTCTACATGGATGGCAAGAAACAGGGTGACTCTAGCTCGCCATCATTTCAGATGACAAACCTTGATAGGGGTACACATACAGTTAAGGTTGATGTCGTCAATAAGGATGGTAAATCCCTGAAAAGCTCTGCAACTGTTTCATTTACTATCAAGAGGACATCGGCTCTAAACCCGAATCGTCCCGGCGCTCCAAACCGCCCAAGCCCCAGATAGGGGCTCAGTAGACCCCCCCGCAAACCAGCAGTTTTTATTTTTCTGATCCTTTAATCTTGGTCTGCTTCTTGCACCTATATGGTGTAATGATGCATCGATATTGATGCTATAGACTGATTTCCCCATAAGTCATTGTAATTAATAAGGATACTAATGAGACACTGATGAATATTAAAAAATTATGTATCACTGCGCACCATATTAGTGCGTATCTATGCTAGTTTATTGATCTATGGCTTTTACCGTAGAAACGACAGGACGTGTTTATGACAATTTGGCAACAGCCGTATTGCTGTTTGACGATCAATTAAGACTCGTATGTGTGAATGCCGCGGGAGAAAATCTACTGTCTGTCAGTACCCGACAGATGGAAGGGCAGACACCGAATGAGATTCTGCTGGGGTCGCGTGACTTTGATCAGGTGCTAAAAAGAACACTTGAAACGCATATTCAGTTTACCGAAAGAGCCATGGTTTTACAGCTGCCGCACAATGGAGAAATTACTGTTGATTGCTACGTTACGCCAGTCATTGAAGATGATGTTTGTGTTGAGCTAATTGTTGAACTATCGGATGCACGTTCCCTGCAGCGGGTCCTGGATGATGAAAATTTGTTCATGTTGCATGATGCCTCAAGAGAAGCGGTTCGTGGTATGGCCCATGAAGTAAGAAATCCCCTGGGTGGAATTCGTGGAGCAGCCCAACTTTTACAAAGTGAGTTGGAAGATAAACTGGAAGACAAGTCAGAATCCAGGGAGTTAATTGAATACACAGATATTATTATTCAGGAAGCGGATCGACTAAGGAATTTTATAGATCGAATGTTGGCCAGTGATCAACAATTACATTGTGTTGATTTAAATATTTATGAAGTCATTGAATATGTTTGCAGTTTACTCAAGGCAGAGTTTGAAACCTGTCCCGAGTTTCAACGTGATTACGATCCAAGCCTGCCAGAGATCAAAGGGGATCGTGAACAGCTTATACAGGTTTTTTTGAACGTCATGCGTAATGCATTACAGGCAACAGAAGGCAAGGGTTATATTTGTATACAGACGCGCGTCGTTCGTCAGCTTACGATTCGTCAGAATATACATCGCCTGGTTGCACGTATCGATATTATTGATGATGGTCCGGGGATTCCTGCAGAAATAGAAAAAAATGTTTTTTACCCGATGATAACAGGTCGTCCAGAAGGAACAGGGCTTGGTTTATCCATCGCCCAGTCATTGATAAATTTGCATGGCGGCCTCATCAATTATGAAAGAAAAGATAATAAAACAATTTTTAGTATTTACTTACCAGTGAGTGAAGATTAATGGAAAATTCAAAAAACATATGGATCGTTGATGATGATAAATCAATCCGGTGGGTGCTTGAAAAAGCCTTTACCAAAAATGGTCTGACACCACGCAGTTTCGAAGACCCTACACAGATTCTGGCGGAACTTGATAATGATCAACCTGATGTCATCATCTCTGATATCAGAATGCAGAAAATGGACGGGATCTCCTTACTGGAAAATCTAAAGCAACGGGTGCCAGACATCCCCGTCATTATTATGACTGCTTATTCAGATCTGGATCGGGCTGTGTCGGCCTTTCGCGAGGGTGCCTTTGAGTACCTGTCAAAACCATTCGATGTCGAAGAAATAGTAGGACTTGTAAACCGAGCACTCAATGAGAAACAGCAGGGATTGGTCGAAGCAGATACAAAAGACGCAAATGATATTTCAGAAATAATTGGTTCTGCACCGGCAATGCAGGAAGTATTCAGGGCGATTGCAAGATTGTCAGGATCTGATCTTACTGTATTGATCACTGGTGAATCAGGAACAGGAAAAGAGCTGGTTGCCAGGGCCTTGCATATGCATAGCCCACGCGCAGACAAAGCTTTTATTGCGTTGAATACTGCGGCTATTCCGAGAGAATTACTGGAGTCTGAGTTCTTCGGCCATGAAAAAGGTGCTTTTACTGGTGCGACTGCCAGGCGCTCAGGACGTTTTGAACAGGCAGATGGCGGCACATTATTTCTGGACGAGATTGGAGATATGCCAGCAGACATGCAAACACGTCTACTACGTGTCCTGGCTGAAGGAGAGTTTTATCGTGTGGGTGGACATACACCAATCAAGGTTGACGTGAGGATTATTGCAGCGACACATCAGGCCATTGAAGAGCACGTTAAGGAAGGTACATTTCGTGAAGATTTATTGCACCGCCTGAATGTAATTCGTGTACATGTTCCACCATTGAGGGACAGACCTGAAGACATTATCGAATTACTCAATCATTTTCTGAAACTTGCCGCCGCAGAGCTGCAGACAGAGACAAAAATTCTTTTACCTGAGGCAGAGAAATTTTTATTAAATGCAGAGTGGACAGGAAACGTCAGGCAACTGGAGAATTTTTGTCGTTGGGTCACGGTTATGGCGCCAGGCAGGGATATCCATGTCGATGATCTGCCACCTGAATTACAGGGCTCGGTAGAATCTGGTAAATCATTTTCGGATTGGGAAGCCGGATTGTTTAGCTGGGCCAGTGCAAATATTGAGAACGGCAGTGCAGATTTATTAGGAGAAGCCTTACCGAAATTTGAACGGACAATGATTGAAGCAGCACTTCAGCACACCGGAGGCAAACGCCAGGAAGCTGCAAAATTACTGGGCTGGGGAAGGAATACCCTGACGCGGAAGATTAAGGAACTGGAACTGTAGATTTATTCAGAAATCTAGAAACGGGGTTCCTTCCCGCTAACGATTAGAATATTAATCCATTCCTTGTTTGATTTGCTTAAGGCCAACCTTGACTCCATAATCCTCATCCTTTTCATCTAGTCTTCATTCAACTGGCGTAATTTTATGTGGTTTAAAAATCTCCGAATCTACCGACTCACCAAACAAATTGACCTATCCACGGAAACACTTGAAGCAGCGCTGGAGGGTGAAAACTTTAGACCCTGTAGCAACCTGGATTTTTCCAGATATGGTTGGGTGCCACCTCTAGGAAAGAACAGCGAGCTCTATACACATAGTTGTGGTGGCTATATCATGATTTGTGCTCGTAAGCAGGAAAAGATTTTACCTCCCGCTGCGATTAATGAAATGGTCGAAGAAAAAATTATAGATTTTGAAACAGATCAGGCCCGGAATATCTATCGAAAAGAGCGGCACAATATTAAAGAGGATGTTATTCATAGTCTTTTACCCAGAGCCTTGACCCGATCTTATCTTATCTACGCATATTTTGATCCAAAACATAATTTACTGATCATTGATGCTGCTAGTGCCAACAAAGCTGAAGAATTTCTGGATCACCTGCGAGCCTCTCTGGGTGTATTGCCTGTCGTGCCACTTTCCTGTCTTGGTGATGCTGCAGATACAATGACTCGTTGGGTAAAACAGCAAGCACCTAAAGGTTTTGATCTGAATAATGAATGCGAATTACAAAATGCTCGCGAAAGTAAGAATATTATTCGATGTAAAAATCAGGAACTGGAAAGTGATGAAGTAATGAGTCATCTGAAGGCTGGCAAACGAGTCACACAGCTTGCCATTATCTGGCGAGAAAATATCCAGTTTGTCCTGTCTGATGATTTTTCTATAAAACGTCTGCGTTTCGAAGATATTGTTCAGGAGGATGCACAAAGTGATTACGATGATGACGCAACCCAGTTTGATCAGGACTTCGCTATTATGACATTACAACTGAATGAATTTATCGAAGATCTGCTTAAAGAGTTTGGTGGGATTGATACGTCAAAGTAACATTATTTGAGTGTGTCTAGAAAGCACCGGTAATTTCAAAAGTGATGCCAGATTCAGATCTTCCGGTTATGCCACGTTGGGAACTGAAGTAGAGCCTCGAACCATCTGGACTAAAAGCGGGGCCCGTGATCTCTGAATAATCATGTCCGATAAGCTGGAGTAAAGGTTTTACCTTTCCCTCTTTGCTGATGATAACGATCTGTAAATCACCACCATCTTCACCGACAAGCAATTCTCCTGATTTATTTGAGGTGATGTTATCAATTCTGGACAATACAGGGGATATATACAGTGCGGCGTTATATATGATGCTGAGATTATTGTTCTTGATATCATAGGTATAAACACGATCGTCGCCTTTGGTAGTGAAGAATATGGCACCCTGATGAAACCAGATACCTTCGCCACCATTGAAGCCAGAACTTTGAGTTACCTGTTCGCGTGTAGGTATATCCTTTGCCTGGGGATCAGGAAGCAGATGCCAGCGTAAGGCTCCTATTTCTCCATAAATAATTTCAGCCACCTCAAGATAACCATTATCCAGATCAGGATAACCCGTCTTATCCAGGGAATTGGATGTGTAGCGATATAAACAACCCTGCATTTTATCTTCGGTTAAGTAAAGTTGCATGGTGTTGGTATCGACAGCAACGGCTTCATGATTAAATCGTCCCAGGGATGCACGCAGGACCGGATCATTTTTACCGTAAGGATCACATTCCCAAACCTGGCCAGCATCAACTTCCTCACAGGATAACCATGTTCCCCATGGAGTATGTCCACCTGCACAATTTCGACTGGTGTTATTTAAGATACTGTAAGCGTCGATTAGCTTGCCGTTTTTGTCAAAGCGAAGCGAACCTGCACCGCCATTACCATAAGGCATTTCACTATTAGAAACATAGATCCAGCCGCCATCATCTGTAGCAAACGTGGCGCCACCATCAGGTGCGGCGAGCCAGCTATAGCCAAAATAATCATAGCCTGATCGAGCAATAATTCGAGAAGAAAACCCTTTGGGTAAACGTACACCATTACTATCAGGTGCTTGTAGATCGCCGATTGATTCCAGGCCTAATGGAGATGCATTGGAGATATTGGGTAAAAGCAGACTGTTACCAACAAAGGCACTGAGACCCATAAAACTATATTGTAAAAAAGATCGGCGCTTACAACTAAAAGTTTGTTGTTTCCTTGTCATGCAAATTGAATTATTCCTGCAACCATTCTGCAGCTTGTTTTGCATAATAGGTCAATATGGCATCTGCTCCCGCACGTTTGCAGGCGACCAGTGTTTCCATCACGGTAGCGCGTTCATCTAGCCAGCCATTGTTCGAAGCTGCCTTGAGCATGGCGTATTCACCACTAACCTGATAAACAAAAGTTGGCATCTGGAAGGTATCTTTAACCCGACTGACAATATCAAGATAGGGCAAGCCCGGTTTTACCATAACGATGTCTGCGCCTTCATTTACATCCAGATCAACTTCACGTAATGCTTCATCGCTATTTGCAGGATCCATCTGGTAGGTTTTTTTATCGCCAGTGCCGAGATTTGCCGAGGAACCGACGGCCTCTCTGAAAGGCCCATAAAATGCGGAGGCATATTTTGCAGAGTAGGCGAGAATACGCGTATTGGTATGGCCAGATTTTTCCAGGGCAGCACGGATTGCGGCAACCCGTCCGTCCATCATGTCTGAAGGTGCAACGATATCGGCCCCGGCATCTGCATGCGATACCGCCTGCTTGACCAATGCTTCAACAGTTTCATCATTCATGACATAACCCTGTTCATTGATCAGGCCATCCTGACCATGGGTGGTAAATGGATCCAGGGCAACATCTGTAATCACACCAAGTTCAGGAAATTTTTCCTTCAGTGCCTTAACAGCTGTCTGCGCCAGGCCATCCGGGTTCCAGGCCTCTGCTGCATCCTCGGATTTTTTATCAGCTGCGATCACAGGAAATAGTGCAATCGCAGGGATTCCCAGTTTTACCAGTTGTTCTGCCTCTTGCAATAATTCATCAATACTTACACGTTCAATGCCAGGCATGGATTCAATTACTTCACGTCTGGCATTACCTTCGATAATGAACATGGGATAGATCAGGTCATCGACATGCAAGTGGTTTTCTCGCATCAAACGGCGCGTGGAGTCATCACGTCGCATGCGACGCGGTCTGGTGGCCGGATAGGCTGTAGTGTTCATATATCCCACGTGTTATTCCTGTCTGGATTGTTAATGCCATGATTTTATCCTATTGCCAGCCCTGTATATATACCCAAACTACCTGGAAATAGTTATGACCGGACATCTTATGAACCTCCTCATTAAGTTCAGGTCAATCTACATACTCTGTATATGTCTTTTTATAATTTGGTTAGGATGGGTCGTGGAACAATTATTACAAAATAACGAAGCACTGTTTCGCCTGGGTGCGTTTGCGACAGTTCTGGCTCTGATGCTTATATGGGAGGCATTAACACCAAGAAGAACGCCCTTACTGGGTTGGAACAGGCGTCTGAATAACCTGGCCCTGGTGGGTCTTGATGTGTTACTGGTTCGTTTTTTAATACCCATTGCCACGGTTGCTGTGGCCGAAATTTCGATGGCCAGGGATTGGGGATTATTCAATATTGTCGATGCAGGGTTTTGGCCGTCGTTTGTATTGTCTTTCTTACTCATGGATCTGGTGATCTACGGCCAGCATGTCATCACGCATAAAATTCCCCTGTTGTGGCGGATACACAGAGTGCACCACACCGATCTGGACTTTGATGTGACGACGGCCTTACGTTTTCATCCTTTTGAAATTATCCTGTCGATGTTTATAAAATTCTTCTTTATTGCCTTGTTCGGCGCCCCGGTTGCTGCGGTAATAGTCTTTGAAATCATATTAAATATTTCGTCCATGTTTAATCATAGTAATATACGGATCCCGGCCAGCATTGATCGCTTGCTACGCTATTTTATCGTCACACCAGATATGCATCGTGTACATCATTCGGTCATCAAGGTAGAGACGAATAGCAATTACGGATTTAATATCCCCTGGTGGGATTATATTTTTCGCACCTATCGACCACAGCCAAAAGATGGCCATATAAAAATGAAGATAGGCCTGAATGAATTTCAGGGATATAAAGTAATTTTTTTACATTGGTTGTTGCTGCAGCCATTTGTTTCGGGAAAGAAGGAAATTAGAGAAAAAATAATTTCAGAAGAGAACTAGATTGATATTTAATGTTATTTAAATGAGGTTTGTATTATGAGTGTGAAGTCAGCTGTACTTGAACGGTATTCAGAAGGCGCCAATGAGCGACAGGAAAGTTTATGTTGCCCGGTTGATTATGATGCTTCTCTGTTAAAGCTTTTGCCACAGGAGATCATTGATAAGGATTATGGTTGTGGTGATCCTTCGCGTTATGTTCAGGAAGGAGACATTGTTCTGGATCTAGGCAGTGGTAGCGGCAAGATATGTTACATGGCCGCACAGTTGGTTGGCGACAAGGGCAAGGTCATCGGTGTTGATATGAATGACGATATGCTGGGGTTGTCACGCAAATACCAGGCTGAGATGGCAGAGAAGTTAGGAGGTGACCGTGTTGATTTTCGTAAAGGCCACATACAGGATCTGGCACTGGACCTGACAGCGATGGATGCATGGCTGGCGGATAATCCGGTCACAGATGTTGATGGTGTACATCAACTGGAAGTCTGGCAAACAGCACAACGTAATGACAAACCTATGGTCGCAGATAATTCGGTTGACCTGATCATTTCAAACTGTGTTCTGAACCTGGTCGGTGATCATCAAAAAGAACAGTTGGCCAGTGAAATATTTCGTGTCCTGAAACCTGGCGGCCGCATCGCCATCTCGGACATCGTCAGCGATGAGGCCATACCCGAACATCTGAAAGCAGATGATGAGTTGTGGAGTGGTTGTATTTCAGGGGCCTTCGAAGAAGAGGAAATGTTAAAGGCATTTCATGATGTGGGGTTTCTTTCTGTGGCCCTGGATAAATGGGATGCCGAACCATGGCAGGTGGTTGAAGGCATAGAGTTCAGATCAGTCACGGTAACGGCCGTTAAAGCCAGTGATGAAGAATGCCTGGATAAAGGGCAGGCGGTGATCTACAGAGGTCCATTTGAGACAGTCTTTGATGATGAAGGACATGAGTTTCCACGAGGTGCCAGAATGGCTGTTTGTGAACGTACCTTTCGCTATTTGACCGAAGGGCCACACAAAAATGATTTCATTGGCATTACGCCAGCAACAGAGCAGGATGCTGTTACATGGTGTGCCCCGGTGGGGACAAAACGTCCGGCGAGTGAAACAAAAGGTGGTGTGCACAAACAAGCATCAACTGAGTCAGGTTGTTGCTAAAAGGTTCCATAATATTGTTATGCAAGGGCAGGAATAAATAATGACGGCAAAAATAATAGACGGTAAAGAAATAGCACAGGCACTCCGGGAAGAATGGCGGCATCGTGCTGAGAAATTAAAAGACAAAGGTATCTTGCCAGGTCTTGCTGTGATTATTGTCGGTGACAATCCGGCATCACGTGTTTATGTACGAAACAAGATCAAAGCCTGTCATGAAGTGGGTCTGCATTCTGAATCTCACGATATGCCGGAAGATGTCTCTGAGGAAATGCTACTGAAGCAAATTGAAGAACTAAATCATAGCGACAAGATTCACGGTATCCTGGTGCAACTTCCCTTGCCCGCACACATCGATGACGTCAAGGTTCTGGAGGCGATCTCTCCTGATAAGGATGTTGATGGTTTTCATTACTATAATCTCGGCGCACTGTTCACAGGAAATATGAAATTCCCACCCTGTACACCTTACGGTGTGATGTGCATGCTGGATTACATGAATATCCCACTGGAAGGTAAAGAAGCCGTGGTTGTTGGCAGGAGCAACATCGTTGGCAAACCTATGGCCATGTTGTTACTCGAAAAAAATGCCACGGTGACAATATGTACCTCAAGAACGCAAGATCTGAAAAGTCATACATCAAGGGCAGATATCCTGGTGGTCGCCACTGGTCGCCCGGAAATGATCACAGGCGACATGATCAAGGAAGGAGCAACTGTGATCGACGTTGGTATCAATCGTCTTGATGATGGTCGGTTGGTTGGAGATGTTGAATTTGCGAGTGCCAGTGAAAAGGCGAGCTATATCACACCGGTACCTGGCGGGGTCGGCCCCATGACTATAGCTGTCCTGGTGGCAAATACAGTATTGTCTGCAGAAAAATTCTCAGGGATGTAGACGAGCAAATTCACATAGGCGTTTTGTCTGGGACAATATTAAATTGTCATTTCGACAGAAGGGACGACTACAAGGATGTAGTCGGTAGAACCGCGTCTGGAACCACGGTCGAGAAATCTTTCTAAACTGAGGGGAGGTATAGTTTCAGGATTTCTCACATGCGTTCGAAATGACATTCCTGGTTTTGTTCTGAATTCATGCCCTGAACTCATGCCTGGCCCAAAGCATAGCGGTCAATAATATCAACGCACCGGCCTGATGTGCCGCTGCCAGAGGCACAGGCACAACTAACAATAGTGTCGAGATGCCCAGAGTGACCTGCAGGATGACCGCAACCAACAGGCAATGTAAAACTATTCGGGTGCGGCCAGGCAGATCCTGCTTCAAGGTCTTGAACCAGAAACCAACAACAGCAATAAAAATCAACGTCGTTAATATGCGATGTGTGAATTGAATAGTCACAACATTCTCAAAAAAATTCTTTATCCAGGGGTCAAAGACGAATAAATCTTTTGGCAGGAGCGTGTCGCCCATTAAAGGGAAAGTATTATAAATAAAGCCTGCATCGGTTCCGGCCACAAAACCACCTGACATAATGGCAATCACAAGTAATAACGTCAGTGCCGACAGAAAGCCTCTATAAGCATGTAGGGATTGTTGTTTGAAGGTATGTGGTTTTGGAAATAATAACCCCAGTGCAGTCCAGAGTATCCAGCCGTAAAGAAAAAAGGCGAAGATCAAATGTGCGGTTAAACGATATTGGCTGACATCTGGCCGATCAGACAAACCACTCTTGACCATGAACCAGCCCAGGACCCCCTGCAGGCCACCGAGGATAAACATAGTTATTAATTTCGGTATCAGTTTCCTGTCCAGTTTTTTTCTTAATAAAAAGAACATAAACGGCACGAAGAAAACAATGCCGATACTACGACCCCAGAGACGATGTATGAATTCCAGCCAGAAGATAGATTTAAATCCAGCCAGATCCATATCCGGATTTTTAATCTTGAATTCCGGGTATTGCTGATATTTTTCAAAGGTATCTTGCCAGACCAATTCGGTCATCGGTGGTAGAAAACCGGTAGCGGGCTTCCATTCAACCATAGACAGACCGGAATGAGTCAGGCGTGTGACACCACCCAGTACCACCATGACGAAGATCATGAATGCACAGATAAATAGCCAGATGGCGACGGCATGTGAACCAGTATTAGCAGCTGATATATCAGGATTATTTTGCGGCATCATTGAGCATGATCAGGTGTTAGTGAATCGTTTAGAGCTTGGTCTTGTTATTTTTTTTCGAAGGCGGAATTATACCCGGGATACTACCGATTCATAGTCATGAAAACAGGCAAGTTTTGTGCCCGGATTTATGAAATCCAGTGCTGGCAAGCTTATGCAATATTTGTCTAAAAATAGCTGAGAAAATCAGTATTATTTCGATTTTGAAAATGCTATAAATTGAACCTGAGTTGTGGACGCAAAAGCTAAGGGAAAAGCCTTTTTTCGGGCATTCAGAGTGTAGTTTCTCTTTATTAAACAAGCACTTCTAAACTAATTTTAAGTATTTAAATTTAAGTTGTTGCTTTGTTTCCAAAACCACTATATATTGTGTTTCAGTCAGGTAGCAAACCACTATATGTTGTGTATTTTGCTGCGACGCAAAATGTTAAAAATCATAAGAAATATTACCCTGAATGGCAACACAGGGGTAATTCGGGATATTTAAAGGGGAAGAATTATTGATGAATACAGTATCAGCTGAAATCGTCCAAACTACTGCTGCTGAAGTACCTTTTCAAGCTGCCTCCAAGGATATTTGGGAGAAGAAATATCGTCTGGTAACAAAGGATGGCACAGCCGTTGATAAAGACATGGATGCCACCTATATGCGTGTCGCGCGGGCACTTGCAGATGTCGAAGAAACCGAAGAAAAACGAGAGGCCTGGTACCAGGAATTTGTCTGGGCATTACGTCGCGGAGCGATCCCTGCCGGTCGTATTATTTCCAATGCCGGTGCCACCAAATACAAACCAGCCACATCGACAATTAACTGTACTGTCTCAGGTGTAGTTGAAGACTCCATGGACGACATCCTGGGCAAGACCCATGAGGCGGGTCTGACATTAAAGGCCGGTTGTGGGATTGGTTATGAGTTTTCAACACTACGCCCTAAAGGTGGTTATGTTTCCGGTGCCGGTGCCTATACTTCTGGTCCACTGTCCTTCATGGATATCTTTGACAAGATGTGTTTCACCGTTTCCTCTGCGGGCGGTCGTCGGGGTGCACAGATGGCAACCTTCGATGTTGGTCATCCTGATGTTATAGAATTTATTCGTGCCAAACGTGAAGATGGTCGTCTGCGTCAATTTAATCTTTCCCTGTTGATTACCGATGAGTTTATGGCCGCCGTCAAAAATGATGGTGAATGGAAACTGGCGTTCCCTGTCAATGAAAGAGAAAGTAAAACAATCGATCTGAAAGATCCTGAACAGGTTATCTGGCGTGAATGGCCAAGTCACAAAGGCTACATAGTTAATGATGAAGGCCTGGTGGCCTGTAAGGTTTATAAGACGATTCGGGCTCAACGTTTATGGGATGTCATCATGTCGTCTACCTATGACTATGCCGAGCCGGGCTTTATCCTCATCGATAAAGTTAATGAAATGAATAATAACTGGTTCTGCGAAGATATTCGTGCAACCAATCCCTGTGGCGAACAACCTTTGCCTCCTTATGGTTCCTGCTTACTCGGTTCGGTCAATCTTACGCGTTTCGTGATTGAACCTTTTACCGAACGCGCTCGCTTTGACTGGAAAGAATTTCGCAAGGCGGTCAAGATCTTTACTCGCATGCTGGATAACGTCGTTGAAATTAATGGTCTGCCCCTGGACGGTCAGCGTGATGAAATCAAACGTAAGCGTCGTCATGGTATGGGCTTCCTTGGACTGGGTTCAACCCTGACCCTGTTAAAGGTGAAATACGGTAGCAAGGAATCCGTTAGCTTCACAGAAAGAGTCAGTCGTGAACTCGCCATCGCTGGTTGGG
>Ga0164315_10001537_pt1 | contig 17374 bp, 17 predicted proteins | sample GuaBasSedimGuay6_FD_113737 | JGI IMG/M metagenome (GOLD analysis project Ga0164315, IMG submission 113737) | Subseafloor sediment microbial communities from Guaymas Basin, Gulf of California, Mexico - Guay6, Core 4569-2, 0-3 cm | ecosystem: Environmental > Aquatic > Marine > Hydrothermal vents...
ATAGTGACGGCGGCCAGACGATAATACAAATCTTCACGAAACCGCCCTTCCCGTACTTCAGTTTCAAGATGCTTATTAGTTGCTGCAATAATACGCACATCAACATGACGTGTCTTGCCGCTGCCTAATGGTCTGATTTCACCTTCTTGAAGGACGCGCAGTAATTTGACCTGAAAAGCAGGTGACACATCCCCGATTTCATCCAGAAAAACAGTACCGCCGTTTGCCCGTTCAAACAAGCCAACTCGATCTTCAACAGCACCGGTAAACGCACCTCGTTTATAACCAAAGAGTTCACTTTCTAATAATTCATCCGGCAAAGCACCACAGTTTTCCACCACAAATACTTTATCCCAGCGCAAACTATTATAATGTAGTTTACGTGCAGCCAGTTCTTTACCAGTGCCGGATTCACCTGTCAGCAATACAGAGACGTCATAGGGTGCCACACGACTTATTTTTTCACAGACATCATTCATACTACTTTCAGAGGTTCGAACAATACCATCGTCACGACATTCTTTACCATTGATACTGAGTTGATCTTTGAGTAAATAGCTGTCGCGTAATTTTTCACGTTTGGCTGTAATTGATTTATCAACATGCGTTGACAAACGCTTCAATTCAACAGACAAGGATTCATTCTGACGTTGCAGGTCATACATCTGACAGGCATTTTTCAGCAAATGGATAAGCTTATCAGGGTGCCAGGGTTTTGAAATATATTGATAAATACCTGCATCATTCAGTGCGTGAATAATATCATCTGAATTGGTATATCCAGAAATAATCATACGGATCACATCCGGCCATTTTTCACGTACTTGCTTTAAAAACTCAACGCCCGTGAGTTCTGGCATGCGTTGATCACAAAGAATGACCTGCACCCATTCCTGCTGCAAAAGTTGTTCCGCTTCCTGGATGGTCAGTGCTGTTTTGACATCAAAATCATCTTCAAGAATACGATACAGTGATTCCAGACTGCGTTGTTCATCATCAACAACCAAGATGGTTGGCAGTGCCGTCATACTGCTCTCCTTGTCTTTTTTTCAAGTAACGAGGATGTTCGCCGATGTAGTGCGATAGTTAATGGCGTGCGAGATTTTGCCACCTTATAGACAAAATTATAACGTGCAATATGATAACTGGGATCAAAACCAAAAAAATTCATATGCATTTTATCTAACTCTAATTTGCGATAGTCAGCAAGGGGTTTATGTTGTTCGTCAACCTCACGACGTTTGTTCTTATATTCCAGACGTGATGAGTAGGCAGGCACATCTGCCATATCCGCTGCACGTTTTTTAACATCCTGAATAAAGGCCGTTCCTTTTTTTTCAATGACCTCGTTAATAAGACCTAAGGACAATGCATCCTGAGTCCCCATGGGTAAGCGTGCCTGTATAATACGTTCAGCATTCTCCTGACCCGCATATCGAGGCAATAAATAAGTCCAGTATTCCGAACCATAAAGATTGCCCATATCTTTATAATGAGGGTTAAGGATAACCCCCTGACTTGCCCATATTTCATCAACGGCACGAGCCAGAAACACCCCTCCTGCTCCGGCATTTCCCTGTAAAGCAGCCACCGTCAAATGTGAATTCGTATTGATAATTTCCAGGGCCAGATCATTAATGGCATTAATATTATTCCAGGATTCATCGGCAGCACTCTCTGCTGCCTCAATAAGATTCAGATGCATACCATTTGACCAGAAATCAGTGCCGCCCATTAAGACTATGACTTTAGTGTTTTGCTGACGGGCTTCAACATAAGCACGGTGCAAGCGCTGGCATTGATCGGTTCCCATAGCCCCATTGTAGAAGGGAAAATGCAGATAACCAACCTCACCCTCCTGTTCATACCAGATATCACGATAACCCGTTGCCTGATCAGGTTCAATTTCAGGCAATTGCTGAATAGCCTGCACCAGTAATCGTGTGGCTGGAAGTTTAAAGGGATGTTCAGCCTGTTTATCACGTAAATGACCAATCCAGATAGCCCCGTCAATCGTTGCCTGGCAAATTGCACCGCCACAGCGAGCAATAAGCTCACCCGGTTCTCCGGTTAATTGTTGTTCCTCATGCGCATCATAAAGATAATATTCACGACCGAAAATATCATCCAGTACACCAGGAAACCCATCGGCACTTCGGATTTTGCGTAAAACTGTTTCTGTTGAATCTTCATACCAATGAATTTTCCGATCATTCTGGGTCATTAATGACTGTAATCGACCTTTGATTTTTATCAGTTTTTTTCTTGGTATTGTGCGGCTTTCAGTGTTGTTATAATCCAGAGGCTGGGGAATAAAATTGCCTTTTTCAAACAATTTGACGGCTTTTAATACAGCAATAGTGGCGGCTTCAGTCACTTCATTACGATACAGACTGGCCTTACTGGTATGACGTGTCATAAACTCCTGACTAGTCCAGATATCACCGGCATCCATCTCTTTATTGGCCTGTAATACCGTCACGCCCCAAAGTATTTCATTATTTAATATTGCCCAATCCAGTGCCGATGGCCCGCGATCACCCGCAATGCCAGGATGAACAATAAGGCAGGTTGTCTTGTTCCATATTGACTCCGGTATCGCACGTTTTAGAAATGGGGCAATAATTAAATCCGGCTGATACAGGTTGACCGCATCAATAGCAACGATGTCATTAATATCAAATTCAACAGAGACTTCATATCCCTGCTGTTGTAATTCAATATACAAACGCTGAGTCAGGCTATTAAACGCATGTGTTAAAAAAAGAATACGCAACATTTAACAAATTCTCGGTAATTGTTCTCCCGCCAGCCAATCCACCACACGACTGCCGCCAAAACTGGTTTCCATTTGCACAAAGCCATTGTCATCTTCAATGACTTCACCCACGATAGCAGACTGTTTTCCCAGAGGATGTGCCTGCATAACCTTCAATAATTTTTCACTGTCCTGCTGTTTACAAATACAGATAAGCTTGCCTTCATTAGCCACGTAGAGAGGATCCAGTCCCAGTAATTCACAGGCTGCTGACACAGCAGGATTAATCGGAATCAATGTTTCATAGAGTTTCATACCCACATCAGACTGTTGTGCCAGCTCATTTAATGTCGTTGCCAGACCACCACGAGTGGGATCACGCAGACAATGAATATCCGGCACTGCTGCAACCATATCGGCAATCAATGTGTGCAATGCAGCTGAGTCTGATTGAATGGTGGTTTCAAATTCCAGATTTTCACGACTCGACATAATAGCCACACCATGATCCCCCATAGTGCCGCTGACCAGAATAGCGTCTCCCGGCTCCGCTCTGTCTCCTGAAATATTAACTCCGTCAGGTACAATCCCGACACCAGTAGTGGTAATAAAAATACCATCACCCTTGCCTTTTTCCACCACTTTGGTGTCACCAGTAACAACGGGGACACCAGCATGAGTGGCAGCTTCACTCATACTGATAACAATTTTTTCCAGCTCAGAGAGTGAGAAACCTTCTTCAAGAATAAATCCTGCGGACAGATAAAGCGGCTTAGCGCCCGACATTGCCACATCATTAATGGTGCCGTGCACAGACAAAGAACCAATATCACCACCGGGGAAAAACAGGGGCGAGATAACATGACCATCGGTACTCATCACCATACGTCCTGCAGGCACATCAAAGGCGGCCTGATCATTCGCCTGACGAAGCAGTTCATTATCTAAATGTTTAACAAACAGTTCTTCAATGAGCTGTGCCATGGCGCGCCCACCACTACCGTGAGTCATATCAACCATACCATCACGGAGGTTCAGACGTACTGGAAAGCGTTTCATGTTTATTGGCATTCAGCTGTTCCTTTTTTTTCAATAGGAGTTATTTCTACAGGCTTTGATTTCATTTGACGAAATCGTCCGTAGCTCCAATAGGCTGCACAGGCGCCTTCAGATGAAACCATACAGGAACCCATGGGATTTTCAGGGGTACAAACAGTCCCAAATAATTTACAATCTGTCGGTTTTTTAACACCACGTAAAATACGCGGGCATTCACAACCTTTAATATCAGAAGCATGAATTTGCGGCACGGCAAAACGTTTTTCGGCATCAAATTCAGCATAGGATTGTTTTATCTGCAAGGCACTATAAGGCACCATACCTAAGCCACGCCATTCAAAATTTCGGCGCAGTTCCATCACTTCAGCTACCAAAGCCTGAGCTTTTTGATTGCCTTCACGGGAAACCACCCGCGTGTATTCATTTTCGACTTCATGGCGCCCATCATTGATCTGACGTATCAGCATCAAAGCGGACTGCATCACATCCAGAGGTTCAAAGCCGGCAATCACAACCGGTTTTTGAAACTCTTCTGCAAAAAATTCATAGGGCTGACTGCCGATAATGGAGCTGACATGAGAAGGTCCAAAAAAACCATCAATTACAACTGAACTCATCTCCCGCACTTCTGGTGACTCCAGAATATTCTGAATAGCAGCCGGGGTCAGCACATGATTACAAAAAACGCTGAAATTTTTCAGTCCTTCTTTTTTCGCCTGTTTGATTGCAACCGCGGTGGGCGGTGTGGTGGTTTCAAAACCAATAGCAAAGAAAACCACTTCCTTATTCGGATTCTCACGAGCAATTTTCAGCGCATCTTGTGTCGAGTACACCATGCGAACATCAGCACCTTCTGCCTTAACCTTGAGAAGACTTTTTCGACCACTGGCTGGCACTCGCATTAAGTCACCATAGGTGCATAAAATAACATTATTATTTTGTGTCAGTTGAATGGCATTATCAATGCGCCCTATGGGTAAGACGCAAACAGGACAACCGGGTCCATGAACAAATTTAACATTTTCAGGCATGAGATCCTGTACACCATAACGAAATATTGCATGAGTATGTCCACCACAAAATTCCATCAGGTTATACTGGCGCTGCGGATCACTTTCTTTTTTTATTGCCGATGACAACAGCTGTGCCAAGTCATGTCGGCGAAATTCATCTACATATTTAATCATTTCATCTTTCCGATAATGGTTCCGCTAACTATTCAGTTAATCCAGCCTCAGCAAACAATTGCAAAGTACGTTCAGCTTCTTCAGGACTGATTTTATTGAGCGCATAGCCCACATGGATCAAAACAAAATCATTGATTTTTACATCTTCAACCAGAGCAATAGAAACTTCTTTTTTTACTTCGCCAAGGGCGACTGTTGCCATATCGGTGGTTTCATCAATGGCAATAATTTTTGCAGGTAATGCCAGACACATAGTGACTATCCTATCAAAGTAAGTTGTTGAGTGGTTTTGATCCACTGATACCATAAATCCATGCCTTCACCCGTAGTTGCTGAAACCTGCAGAATTTTAATGCCCGGGTTAACATGACGGGCATATTCAATGCATTTTTCTACATCAAAATTAAGGTAAGGCAATAAATCAATTTTGTTCAGTAACATGATATCTGCGGCATGAAACATATCAGGATATTTAAGCGGTTTGTCTTCACCTTCAGTCACCGACAAGATGGCTACCTTGTGTGCCTCGCCCAGATCAAAAGCCGCCGGACACACCAGATTACCCACATTTTCAATGAACAACACCCCTTTATCTTCTGGTTTAAGAGTTTCCAATGCATGACCAATCATGTGTGCATCAAGATGACAACCTTTGCCGGTATTAATTTGCAGGGCTTTAACGCCTGTCTCACGAATACGTTCAGCGTCATTGGCTGTTTGCTGATCACCTTCTATAACCGCAAGGTTCAATTCATTTTTCAGATCATCAATAGTGCGTGTCAGTAAAGTGGTTTTGCCTGAGCCGGGGCTGGATACCAGATTTAATGTCAGGACATGATGCTCAGCAAACCAGCGTCGATTCAACGCTGCATATTCATTATTTTTCCCCAGAATATCTGTTTCAATCTGCACCATTCGGGACTGACTCATACCCGGTGCATGTGCATGTGCCGCACCCTGACCATAGTCATGATGATGATCATGGTCGTGGCTATGCTCATGGTCATGGTCATGTGAGTGATTATGAGGATGGCTATGTCCTTCAATAGTGGTTTCACCTTCACCACATCCGCATACTGTACACATTATTCGACCTCCAGTTCTTTAATTTTCATTTCATCACCACCAACAACTTGTAGTTGATAACTGCCACAGTCAGGGCATTCATCAAAACGTTGTGTGACTTCAACATTTTTTGAACATTTCATACACCACGCCAAACCGGGTTTATTAATAATTTCCAGATTCGCCTGCTCCGCAAGAGTGCCTCTTGTCACTGCATCAAAACAAAACTTCATTGCTTCAATTTCTACCCCGGAAAGCGCACCAATTTCAAGCCAGATAGTTTTAACTTTTTTAAACTGCTGACTTTTAGCGTTATCTTCAAGGACTTGTAAAATGCCTTCACATAAGGACATTTCATGCATTATTTATTCTCTCTTATCTAACAAAAATTTATACCCCACACAGGGATCAATGGCATTGATGAGCAAATCTGCCTGAATTTTTATTTGCTCTGAATCCCCCTGCAAACAGGCAAGACTCTGTGTCACAACACCCTGTGGATGAAAATTCCACTCGGTCGGCGCAAGAATCTGATATTTTTTAATTCGTTCCTGTTCAACAGAAACGTGATGTATTAAAAGACCTCTTGCTGCATTAACAACACCAATGCCATTACCCTGAATGTTACAGCGATTTTGATTCATTGCTGGACTGGGGTTTTCTGGCTCGTCAAGCAGCTCACAGATTATTTGTGCCATTTCAGTCAACCTGGCCACCAGTCTGCTCATTAAACCGTTACCCCATTGACGATGTAACTCCTGTAATAAAGGACTGTCAACACGGGTTAAACTATTGGTCTCACAACATTTATCCTCCCACAGAGGTTGTTTAACAAATGTTTCATTTTCAAATTGAGCATATAATGTATCAATATCTAAAGCCTCCATTTCTAAACTCTTTGTTTCTAAACCCTCTGTTTCTAAGAGAAGAAGTCCCTTAATATGATTACGTCCCAGACTTTGCCATTGATTTTGATGAATTTTTTTTAAAAATCGAGCAGCAATTGTTTCAGAAGATTCAAACCAGTGTTGTAGTTTTTCTATGGAATCAATTTTCAGCCATTTGTCAGGAGACAGAGCAAAAATAGATTTTTCTAATATCTGATTTAATTTGCTTATTGGCTGACAATTTGCTACGCAGACAGAAGGAATCTCCTGTTCTAATAAAAAAGGATTACTGCCTGCGGTTAAAAGTTTTCGATAATCATTTTGGTGTTTAATGATCTGAGACATTTCCTGAGTTTGTAAGGGCTGGTTCAGTGATTGTTCATCAAGCAAGATAGGCCAATCCAGCAAGATTCGCCATAAATGTTCACGTAATGTTTCCATATTCACTAATTTATTACGCACTTGTTCTAGTTGTACCGGCACCTTAAGACCCAGTGCCTGCTCACAGGCCCGAACACCAGCACAGGCCTGTGCAACACCACAAATACTAAACAGTAAGGGCAGCATAGTCAGTGATTTATTAACACTCTTACCAATAAATACCCTAGAAGCATAAACTGGACGAGAGGATCGAATCTCAACATCATTTATTCCGCTGCCTTTCATTATCAGCTGAATATCAATGAAACCTTCTATCCCCATCAAAAACCTCTAATCACGTCATACACCTGTTAGAAAACACTTGTTAGCAAACACTTGTTGTTAAAAATGCAAAGCATATGCCAATAAACTATCAGTCAATAAGCTTTTGTTATCTTTAAATAATTATAGACGACAAGTGGTTTTATAAATACATAGTGCACACAAATAATACAATTAGATTGATATTTGTATTATTTCCATCCACTCATAAAAATATATTTATTAATATAACAGAAAAAGTGTAAGTTTATTAATCAGCTAAAACCATTTTCAGACTACTTTTTGATTAGTAAAGGAGGGTGGACGGAGGGATTATTTTTTATTTTCTCCGTCCCCTTTAATTCAGCAACTCACAACAGACAGGATCAAAAAAAAGGAATGTTTTCAAACATCAGCATCCCACCGATCATAATAGTGGCAAGTCCAATGACCCCCTGAAAACCATTGTGCATCCATGTGAGTCCCTGTGCCGAGCGTCTCAGGGGAATAGCGATTATAAAAGAAAGGGAGGCCATACCAAAGATGGAGCCTATTCCAAAAAACAGGATATATAAAAAACCCTGTGCGGTAGAGCTGACGGTTTGTAATGTGAGGACAATAAGCGCAGCAGAACCTGCCATGCCATGCATTAGCCCGACAAATAAGGCACGCAATGGGAAGGCTTTGCCATGTTCGTGTTGATGATTTTTTGGATTGTGCTGCAGACGTTTTTCAGCAGCATGAGAATGGGCATGAAAGTGCTGTTCGTTTTCATGCTGATGCTGATGTAGATGAAAGTGGATACGTTTTTTTATCAGTTTGCGTAACACATCAATGCCAAGAACAACAAGCATAATCCCTACAGAAAACTCAAGTACTTGGACCAGTTGATCGCTTATGGTACTGCCAATTAACAGCATCACACTGCCAAAAATAAACAGGGTAATAGTATGGCCAAGTCCCCAGACTGCACCGTGTTTAATGGTGTCCTTTATCGATTGATTATTACTGGTGAGTGATGCCAGTGCGGCGATATGATCAGCTTCCAGAGCATGGCGCATGCCAATCAGCAAGCCCAGAAATAACAGACTGAACATATTACTCTAACTCCTTAAAAATTTACCACGAATTAAATCCCGGCGTGACATGGTCTGAGACATCTTTTGAGATGCTGTTGCAGACGTCGTTGTAGACACAGGAGAACTGGCCACTGTTTCTTTTATGTCAGATGTTGCTTGCGTTTCTATCGGTTGCTTAATCGGTTCTATCACTGCAAACTCATCCAGATTCACGTCAATTTCTTCACCACGCATAATGCGCCCCAGTAAATCTTCATCAACCAGCTCTTCTACTGTGGGTTCTCTTTCCACTATTAAATCATTCAGAAAATCCTGAGCAACTTTGACCGCATGCTCCTGACTATTGAATTCACGCATAGGGGAATACAGCGAATGGGTCTTGCATTTGCCGATGCCATCAATTTCATTCACCATGAATTTATAGCGGGTGGATGGAAATTTGATGGGCATTTTCTTACCCAGTTCCAGTTCACTCCAGTCATCTTCTTCATTGGGCAGCATAATCAAATTCATTAACCAGGGTGTGATAATAATACCAATAATTCGACCGTCATATATCTGAAAACCCAGAGTCTGAACCTGCAGCTTATTATTGAGAATGGGTATGCCCTGCATATTTTCCTGAAGGATGTGCTCAAATGTCTGCAGTAATGTTTCTGCTGCGTCCTGTGGATCAGACATGGTTTTCATAAAGGTTCCTCTGACTGCTCTTTTGTCATACCCATATCAGGGAAATAATGGTCAACATCAATCTCATTGCCTGTCATTAGTTCCAGCATACCATCCAGAGCTTTGTCGAGATTAATAGCATCATCTTCGCTGATAATTTCACGTGCAGAGCCTAAAAAATTAACAACCCAGGTACCAACAGGCTGAGGGCCAATCAACATCATATTAACCTGCTCCTCACCATTGCGCCCTTTGCAGAGCGACATAAACTCACCTTCTTTGATAACCTGAACTGGAATACCTATGCACACAGATAGTTTGCCTCGTATTCCGCTTCTTTATGCCAGTGGCCTATACGAGAGTTTTCACGTTTTTTCAGTACCACACCCAGATCAGCAAGTTCTTTAACCAGCATTTTGACCATACCGTCCAGACCTTTTTTGGCTTCTTCAGTTAAGCCCAGTTGAGTTTCAAGTGAATGTGGAACCATGCCGATCACAGCAACATGCTCAGGTGTTTCACCCTTTAAAGTCAGCAGTGCCAGAAGATCGGATAATCCTAGCTGATGATTGGAAAGTTTGGTTTGAAAAAATTGCGGAATCTCTTCATTGGCAATGCGAACCAGAGAGCCGTATGGTGCTCCAGTATTAACCGCATCCGCAACTATCAACTGGTCACAGGCTCGGATGGGATTAAATAGTTCCATGCCTGTCGTACCACCATCAACCACGGTAACGCCTTCAGGAATATGGTATTGGTTTTCAAGTTCCTCAACAGCACGCACACCAACCCCTTCATCCTGCATCAGGACATTGCCCATACCGATTACGAGAATATTTTTCATATTATAATGCCTTCACTTTAACTATTTCCTTTTGCTCGGTATCAACCAGATGGATAGAACAAGCAATACAAGGATCAAAGGAATGTACAGTACGCAGTACTTCCAGTGGTTTTTCAGGATCAGCAACGGGGTTGCCCAATAATGAAGCCTCATAGGGACCAATTTGATCATTGGCATCTCGTGCTCCGGCATTCCATGTGCTGGGAACAACGGCCTGATAGTTTTTAATCTTGGCATCTTCAATAACAATCCAGTGGCTCAGTGTACCACGGGGTGCCTGATGAATACCCACACCTGAAATTTCGCCTTTTGGAAATACAGGGGCATTAAAAGTATCTTCATCACCGGTAGCAACATTGTCCATCAATGCCTGCCATTGACTGCGTAAGTTATCCACCATAACGCCTGCACGTATCGCACGAGCCGCATGGCGACCGATAGTAGATTGTAGTGCTGACAATGGAATATCCGGGTTCTTTGACACTGCTTTAATAACATCAACAGACTGGTTAGTGTACTTAGTATAGCCTTTGTGACCTGATGCCAGACCTACATGAACATCAGCTAGTGGGCCGACTTCTGCACGTTCATTGTAAAAAGTTGGTGCTTTAATCCATGAGTATTGTCCATCATCCTGAAAATCAGTATATTGAGGATTGGTTGTTCCCTTATAAGGATGCAAAGCCTCATCACCTTCATACCACGCATGTTTAGAACTTTCAGCAACACCATTTCTAAAATATTCATCATTCCAGTTGTTGATACTTTTAAAGGTCGATAAGTCACCATTTTTAATATAACCACCGGGCAATTCAAAGTTTGACAACTTGGTATCTGTTGGGCAGTCAGGTACCGATAAATAATTAGTCACACCCTTACCATAACCTGTCCAGTCCAGATAGAATGCACCAATGGCTGGTACATCAGTCATATAAGCCGTTTTAACAAAATGATCCAGCTTATCGATAAAACCTTCAATCAGCATTAAACGCTCAATATTCAGTACTGAAGGGGCATCGTGACTGATCGAGTTACTGATTCCACCCACTGCAACATTCTGAATATGAGGCGTTTTACCACCCAGAATAGCCACAATTTTATTAGCATATTGCTGTACATCCAGTGCCTGCAAATAGTGAGCAACAGCCATCAGATTCACTTCTGGTGGTAGTTTCATGGCAGGGTGTCCCCAGTAGCCGCTGGCGAAAGGGCCAAGCTGTCCACTACTGACAAAGGTCTTAAGACGCTCCTGTACAGCTTTCATTTCATGAGGACCATTGAGTGACCAGCCTGACAGAGACTCTGCCAGTTTTGAGGTTGCTACCGGATCGGCATCCAATGCAGAAACTACATCAACCCAGTCCACCGCGGAAAGATGGTAAAAATGAACGATATGATCCTGCAGATCATGTGCCGCCTGAATAATATTACGCACCAGATGGGCATTCAATGGAATCTCTAATTTCAAAGCATCTTCAACTGCCCGTACCGAGGTAATGGCATGAATGGTAGTACAAACACCACAGAAACGCTGCGTATAGGTCCAGGCTTCTTTCGGATCTCTGCCGATCAGAATATTTTCAATACCACGCCACATCTGGCCGGATGACCAGGATTTACTGACCATACCTTCGTCATTTATTTCTACATCAATGCGAAGGTGTCCTTCAATTCGGGTGATTGGATCAACTGTAATTCTTGTACTCAAGGTAACTCTCCTTAATAATCGATATTAAGCATGCTCTTCACGATGCATGACGGGTAATAATTTAACAATAACAATGTAAGCCATCAGTTCAAATGCAATCACACCTAAGGTAATCATTATTTCAGGTGCTGAAGGGAAATAGTTGTAACCGGGGCCGGGGTTAAACGTCAACAGGAAAGCATCAAAGCGATACAGGCTGCCGGCAAGCAGCATGCAGACTCCGGCAATCAGTAATTTACTGCCCTGTGCCCGTCTTTCAGGTGATAGCAGAATAATTAAAGGGATAACAAACAGGATGGTTTCCAGTATAAACATAAGAGAGGCAAAGTCTCCCGCAAAGATCAGTCCCAATTTACCCTGAAAAGTCAGCACACCAAAACGTACCACTAAGAATGCAATCAGCAGGCCGACAATAATCTTGCCCAGTCCAGATAAAATATGAGTTTCTGAATTGCGCTTAAAACCAACCGTTACGGTTGATGCCTCAAACAGAACAATAGAGAAGCCCATCAGGATTGCTGTCATCAGTGCCAATAGCGGCTGCATGTGCATAACCTGCCATAGTGGATTCACCTTATGTCCCATGGCGATAAGCAAAGAACCCAGTGAAGACTGGTGCATGGTGGGGAGTAAAATTCCCAGTGCAATGAACAGGAACAAGACTTTATTGAGTGACTTTAAAAGCTTTTTCTTGCCCAGTTTTTCTAATAATACGGGGGAAAATTCTATAGCCAGAACGAGAATGTAGATAGCAACACACAGACCCACTTCCAGCATGACAGAATTAACGTTCCAGTTCCAGGGCAGGAATATTTCATAAAACTGCCAGAAACGTCCCATATCAAAGAAAGCACCAAAACCACCCAGTGCATAGCCTAGTAAACTGGCTAATACCGCAGGTCGAACCAGAGGATGATATTGGCCTTTGTTGAACACATACACGGCGATTGCCAAAGCATAGCCGCCACAGGCAAATGCGGTGCCAATCACGACGTCATAAACCACCCAGATCCCCCAGGCGAAACCACCATTAAGATTACTGACACCACCCATGCCGCCAATGACAAAGCGATCAAACATAAAATACAGACTAATCGCAAAAATAACGCTCAGTGCCATAAAGGGTTTGGTGAAGATGCGCCCTCCCAGGGCTTGATATTCACTCATGATTCACCTCCATCGTCATCATCATGATCAGACGTATTTTTCTTGACGGTATAAGTCAGTCCCGCCAGTGCCATTGCTGGTAAGGCCAGATAACTGTACAACGTGTGCTGAACACCTTCCACAACAGAGGGGGCAGATCGTTCACCTAATGGCGGCATACCTAGTTTGTCAAAAGAAACTGCTGAGACATGCATAACGTTAGTACCACCTGCTTCTTTCTCACCCCAGATATGTTGTTTGTAGTCAGAGACTTCTTTTTCGTAATAATTATCTGGCTTACTGATGTCTCCGCGAGGATAATTGTAAGTGTCTCCTTTTTTCAGTGCCATGCGCTGTTTGGCTTCCTGCAAAAGCAGTTTGCGAGGCCCGAATAAGGTTGCCCCTGTAGGACAAACCTCAGCACACCCCGTCATCTGGCCATTATCAATTCGTTCAACACCCTTTTGATTACACATCTGGCATTTTTGAATCTGACCAAAGACTTCGTTGTACTGGAATTGAGGCACGTTATAAGGACAGCCCACCATACAGTTACGACAGCCAATACAGGTATCAGGATGATGCGTGACAATCCCGGTTAAAGGATTGCGCTGCATGGATGTGGTTGGGCACACGGAAACACAGCCTGGATCAACACAATGCATACAGCTGCGCTTCTCAAAACAGAAACCATTAATTTCTACATCTTTAGTGGCACTGTTACCATTTTGATAAACCTTGATCACATTCAGAGTATCACCCGATAAATCTCGAGCTGAATCCCATGCAGTATGCTCACCTTCAATCACTGGCGGCATTTCATTCACCTGCTTACACTTGGTTACACAAGCCTTACACCCCACGCACAAAGTCGAATCGAACAGCATGCCCACTGCTTCTGGCGCGGGTTCAAGGTTAGCTCGTGCATGAACAGTACCACCAAGGGCAGCTGCTGCACTCACAGTTCCACCAAGTGAGGTTTTTAGAAAATTTCTACGTTTCATTTAACGCCTCCTCAGCTTTTATCCGTATTGCTGTCATTTTGTGTCTCATCCAGCTTTTTAGCTGACATTGCCGTTGCACCAATAGCCGCACCAACAGCCGCACCCGCCAGAGCAGCGGCACCTGCGGTCAGGCCGCCGGTATCTTGTCTGTCTTCAATGGTGGGGAACATATTGGGTGGTGTGTGGGTTATCACTTCAGCCAGACTGAACAGGGGCTTATTAAAACCAACGCCTTTTTCAGAACAACCAAAACAAGGATGACCCACACCAACAGGCCAGACCTGACCACCGATATTGTTGTATTCTAGACTGGAACAGTTATTGTATGTTTCCGGTCCTTTACAACCCATTTTATAAAGACACCAGCCTTTCTTATGGCCTTCATCACCAAATTCGGTGGCAAAACGACCCGCATCAAAATGTGGACGGCGATAACAGTTCTCATGGATCAGACGACCATATGCCCACTTGGGACGGCCTTTATCATCAATAGGAGGCAATTTGCCAAAGGTCACAAAATAAAGCACAGAGCCAATAAAATTAGCCGGATTTGGAGGGCAACCTGGAATGGTCAGTACGGTTTTGTCTTTTAAAAACTGTGGTGCCCCAGTTGCACCTGTGGGATTAGGCGAAGCAGACTGAACTCCGCCCCAACTAGCGCAGGAACCGTAGGCAACAATTGCTGCAGCATGCTCAGCAGCCTCACGTGTTAAATCAGTCATGGTTTCACCAGCAATTTTACAATAAATGCCATTGTCTTTTTCAGGAATGGCACCTTCAATCACCAGCAGGTATTGACCTTTATTTTCATGCATGGATTTTTTCTTCATGTCCTCAACCTGATGGCCTGCACCGGAATCGAGGGTCTGATGATAATCCAAAGAAATGAGATCAAGGATGAGATGTTCCAGTGTCGGCTGTTCCGATCTCAACAATGCTTCGGTGGGACCCGTACATTCCTGCCCATGTAGCCAAATAACCGGAGGACGTTTCTTGGGATCGGCAACAGCCTCTGCCATTGCCACAGCAGCACTCGTTGGTAAACCTAATGAAGCCGCAACACCTGTACAAAATTTCAAAAAGGTTCTGCGATTCACTCCCAGTCGTTTTTCCAATTCAGAAAAGTCAAATTCGTTTTCTGCCATCATCATCCTCCAGGTCTTATCTAAAGAGCACACACTATGCATGCTGAGGTTATGCTTCTTTTATAGAGGCCATAACCATAATCAAAAATATTTTTTTAATAGCAATAGCATGGTAATAGCAAGATGAATGCCAACAGCGAATAACGCATACGGGTCATAATGAGCCGCTGTATTAAGACTTGGCAGGTGGAAAGTTAGTTTCCTCTTTGATGCCAATTTGTACTGATTCATTGTCACGTTTCATATGAGATAAATATCAGACAGATATAAACCTTCTGGATTAGATATGAAAAATAGTTTGGTATGCATGTTGCTTATATCCGTGTATCGAAAATAATCACATAGGCCTTTGTAATGAATCTTGACAGAGTAACAACCGGTAATAACATTCCCAATGAATTTAACGTGATTATTGAAATCCCATCTCATAGTGATCCGGTTAAATATGAAGTCGATAAGGAAACAGGCGCCATGTTTGTTGACCGTTTTATCGGCACAGCCATGGTCTACCCATGTAACTACGGCTATATTCCTCACACGCTTTCGGATGATGGTGATGCCGTTGATGTTCTGGTTGTCACGCCCATGCCATTAAAATTCGGTTCTGTTATTCAATGTCGTCCTATTGGCATGTTGCAGATGGAGGATGAAGCAGGATTGGATGCAAAAGTGCTTGCCGTTCCTATTGATAAACTCACAGGTATGTATACAAACGTCAGTTCTTTTCGTGAATTGCCATCGACACTATTAGATACAATGGCGCACTTCTTTAAACATTATAAAGATTTGGAGCCTGGTAAGTGGGTAAAAATAGTGGGCTGGGTCGGTGTTGAAGAGGCAAAAAATGAGATTATTGAAAGTATCAATTGTTTTAAGAATGCACCGGAAAAACCCTTTTTTTAAAACGACCATTATCATTTTCTGAGTGAATATTAAATCAACACTTCAACTTCAATATCTGGATGATTGCCCCCATTCAGGTCATGATCCTACATGACCTATAATATTTTAGGCTATGTTCACGTTAAGTGTTGGTAAACTCCCACTGAGCTAAAGAGTAGTTGTTCAGGTGTTAGATTTTTAAACTGATCCAATGTTCTTTGCCACCCAAGATAATGATCTAAATATTTTGTAGCAACCCCATTAAATCTTTGCATCCATCCTTTCAAACGACTGTGATAGGAATTGATGTTCTGAATATGATAAGCACTATTATATTTATCTGGCATACCACTTTTAAGTCCGATATGTGTGACATTATTTTCTCTTGAAAATTTCTTATAGGCATGGTTTTTATCACTAATAAGAAAGGCATCTTTATCAAGAGATGGCTCTAAATATTTTTCCACTGAAGAAGCACTAATATTACCTCTACCAACCATAAAATCTGTTGTGTTCCCAGTTCGATCTCTTGCAACTAAAACACAAACATGTTCTTTAGAAAGCCCTCTCTGCTTAGCTTTACCACCACGTTTCCTTGCAGGACGTGCCTCTGATACTTTTTTATTTCCCTTTTCTGAATACAGAAAATAAGTTTCATCTGCTTCGATGATCCCAGTGAGAATCTCTGGTCTGTTTTCACTGATTAGCTCAAGGAAACGATGTCTCCATCTAAAGGAAGTTGGAATGCTAATTCCTACCTGTTGGGCAGCCGATCTAATTGTCTGTGAATTACATAGGGTGCCTAAGTATTCAAGCCAGTTATCCTTGTGTCGTAAACGTGCCAGAGGCGTTCCTGTTAATGTATTGAACGTCTTTTTACAAGCACTGCAATAATAGCGTTGCAAACCATGTGCGAACCCGTGCTTTATGTAATTTTCTCCACCACAATGAGGGCAGTGATTTTTTTCATCAAGTGATGATTCAATCATTGGGATAACTTTATTATCAGCGTCAAGTTGGTGGATTAGCTTTCCAACCTCTGTTCGGTCATTTTTGTTTAACTGACTGATTTCATTAAGCAATACACTCAACAATTAAATATTTTGTCCTTATAAATCAACAACTTTAAAGATCTAGGCTATGAATCACTCATAGGTGCAGAAAATTCCACATAGACTTTATCATTTTGAGTTATCACTACCAATTTGCCTGGAGGATTATTGCTAACAAAAGCACCAATATCAACCTGTTTTAATCCAG
>Ga0164315_10001538_pt1 | contig 17366 bp, 13 predicted proteins | sample GuaBasSedimGuay6_FD_113737 | JGI IMG/M metagenome (GOLD analysis project Ga0164315, IMG submission 113737) | Subseafloor sediment microbial communities from Guaymas Basin, Gulf of California, Mexico - Guay6, Core 4569-2, 0-3 cm | ecosystem: Environmental > Aquatic > Marine > Hydrothermal vents...
AGCCATTGATGGCGAATCGGAGTTTCAGATAGGCGAGCCGCTCCGTAGGCTGGGCGACCACGTTGCCGTCAGTGAAGCCGAAGTACTCCAGCAGCCACGGGCCGGGGGCCGAGGCGCCAAAGGTACTCATGCCAATCACCGCGCCATCGAGACCTGTGTATTTAGTCCAAAAATCCTGGTGCAGGGCTTCAACCGCGATACGCTTGCGCACGCTTAAAGGTAAGACCGACTCACGATAAGCCGCATCCTGAGCATCGAAGATTTCAGTACAGGGCATGGAGACAACGCGCACTTTACTGCCCTTCTCACTGAGAATTTGTGCGGCTTCAACAACCAATTGCACTTCAGAGCCGGTCGCCATCAAAATCAAATCGGGCTGGCCGTCACAATCAACGAGGATGTAAGCACCTTTGGCGATGTCCGCGACTTGCTCGGCGGAACGCGCTTGATGGGGCAGACCCTGGCGGGTAAAGATTAATGCCGAGGGGCCGTCTTTACGCTCGATGGCTGTCTTCCAGCACACGGCCGATTCAACGGTATCGCAGGGGCGCCAGGTATTCATATTCGGCGTAGTGCGCAAGCTGGTGAGTTGCTCAACGGGCTGGTGAGTGGGGCCATCTTCACCGAGACCAATAGAATCGTGGGTGAAGACAAAAATGCTTTGCAGCTTCATGAGTGCCGCCATGCGCACAGCGTTGCGGCAGTACTCCATAAACACTAAAAAGGTCGCGCCGTAGTTAATAAAGCCGCCGTGCAGGGCGATGCCATTCATTAGCGCCGCCATGCCAAATTCACGCACACCGTAGTAAAGGTAGTTACCTGAAGCCTCATCGGCACTAATGTCTTTACAGCCCTTCCACATTGTATTGTTGGAACCGGCCAAATCAGCCGAACCGCCAAGTAATTCGGGTAACAGCGGCCCAAAGGCATCGAGGCAATTTTGCGAGGCTTTGCGTGTGGCCGGTGACTCGCCCTTGGCCTGACATTCGTCAACATAGGCCTGAGCCTGTGCGGAGAAGTCAGCCGGTAAATCGCCATTTACGCGGCGCAGTAATTCAGCGGCTAGCGCAGGGTGAGCCTTAGCGTAAGCATCAAAACGCTGCTGCCACTCAGCTTCAGCCTTGCTGCCTTTATCACTGGCAGACCAACCCGCGTAAATCGTATCGGGGATGACAAAGGCGCCGTGCTTCCAGCCCAATGCAGCCTTAGTAGCAGCAATTTCTTCAGCACCCAGAGGCGCACCGTGACAACCCGAAGTGCCCTGCTTTGCAGGTGAACCAAAACCAATCACCGTTTGGCAGCAAATCAGCGTTGGCTTGCCATTTTCACTGCGGGCCAGTTCTATCGCCGCTTTTATAGCCTCGCCATCGTGACCATCAACTTTGGCGATAACCTGCCAGCCGTAGGCTTCAAAACGTGCGGGGGTGTCGTCGGTAAACCAACCTTCGACCTCGCCGTCGATAGAAATGCCGTTGTCGTCATAAAAGGCGATCAACTTACCCAGCTTGTGCGTACCCGCCAGCGAGCAAGCTTCGTGGGAGATGCCTTCCATCAGGCAGCCATCGCCGAGAAAGGTGTAAGTGTGGTGATCGACAACATCGTGGCCAGGCTGATTAAATTGCGCGGCGAGAATTTTCTCCGCCAACGCCATGCCCACGGCATTGGCAAGACCCTGACCCAGGGGCCCGGTGGTGGTTTCGATACCTGGCGCTTCACCCAGCTCAGGATGGCCTGCAGTTTTAGAATGCAGTTGACGGAAGTCTTTTAAATCCTGCAAAGACAGCTCATAACCCGTGAGATGAAGCAGGGAGTAAAGCAGCATCGAGCCGTGACCATTCGACAGCACAAAGCGATCGCGGTCGGCCCAGGCCGGGTTGGCCGGGTTGTGGCAGAGGTAGTCATTCCACAGTACTTCGGCGATATCCGCCATACCCATGGGTGCCCCAGGGTGGCCACTGTTGGCCTGTTGGACGGCATCCATACTGAGCGCGCGTATAGCATTGGCAAGATCACGGCGAGATTGCATCGAAGCGATACTCCAGAAGATAGAAAAAAGGGGCGCCATTTTCCCGCACCGGCGCCAGCCAGTAAAGAACTCCTGTCGATTTATAGCAATTTCTAGTCTTTTAATTTCCAGCTCAGCCCAGACCTGGGTTTTTTGAGCCGACAACATAAACATCAATTATTTTTGATGTTTAATTATTCCTGGTGTACAGTCCCGCTCCATGACGACTACCACTGACAAAACCGCACAATGCCCAACGGGCATCCCCTACCTCAGCATCCTGTGTAAGGCTGCCGGGGATGAGCTGCGCCTGCAAATTTTACGCGCACTACAGCGCGATGCCTTTGGTGTGCTCGAGTTATCACAAATGTTTGGCATCCGCCAGCCCGCCATGAGCCATCATTTAAAAGTGCTCGCCAAAGCCGGCCTGGTCGTCACGCGTAAAGAAGGCACCCACATTTTCTACCGTCGCAATATCAATGACGGCAGCGAACTGGCCCTGCTGCGCGAGCAAATTTTTACCCAACTCGATACCTGTGAACTCCCCAGCGACGTATTAGCAGAAGTCGCTCGCATTCACGAACACCGCTCAAGCACATCAAAAAACTTTTTCGGACTCAATGCCGAGGGCTTTCGCCAACAGCAGGACTTGATCGCGAGCTATTCACTCTATGGCGATGCGGTGCTGGAGTTACTCGAGCCGGAGCGCAAAAGAGGGGCGAAGTCTGTCCTCGAAATAGGCCCCGGTGAAGGCGAGCTATTAGCGGCACTGGCACCACGTTTTGAGCAGGTCATTGCCCTCGACAACTCCTCGGCCATGCTCGAACGTGCCGAGACCCTGGTGGGCGAAGAGCTCTGCAGCAACATCCGTTTTATTCTCGGCGAGACAGACACCGAAGCGGCGGCAAAAATCAGCGTCGACTGCATCACCTTAAATATGGTGCTTCACCACGTCGCCACCCCCGTCGACATGCTCAAAGATATTTACCAGCTACTTAACCCGGGCGGCACTTTAATTGTTACCGAGCTCTGCCAGCACGATCAGGACTGGGTGCGCGACACCTGCGGCGATCTGTGGCTGGGCTTCTGCCCGGAAGAGCTCGGTATCTGGGCTCAGGAAATTGGCTTTAAAGCCGGCGAAAGTGTCTACATGGCACAGCGCAACGGTTTTAAAGTCCAACTGCGAAAGTTTCATAAATAAGCGTCTACACTGATAAATCGGCCAGCAACAAGCCAGCAACAAACAATAAGGACAAACAGATGAGCCAATACAATATCTTCACCTCCGAATCCGTATCCGAGGGCCATCCCGATAAAATGGCAGACCAGATATCGGACGCCATTCTCGACGCCATTATTGCTGACGACCCCAACGCCCGTGTTGCGGTGGAGACTCTGGTCAAAACGGGTGTCGCAGTCATTGCCGGTGAAGTGCGCACCAATACCTATGTCGACCTTGAAGACATCGTGCGCAATGTCATTCTTGATATTGGTTACGACAGCTCTGACGTTGGCTTTGATGGCGCCACTTGCGCCGTGTTCAACGCCATTGGCAAACAGTCTGTCGATATCGCCGTTGGTGTTGATGAAGCCGACAATAAAGACCTCGGTGCTGGCGACCAGGGTTTGATGTTTGGCTACGCCACCAATGAAACTGAAGTGCTGATGCCGGCCCCCATTTTTTACGCTCACCGTTTAGTTGAGCGCCAGGCCTATTTACGCAAGCACAAAATCCTGCCCTGGTTGCGCCCGGATGCGAAAAGCCAGGTCACTCTGCGCTATGAAAACGGCCTGCCCGTGGCGATTGATGCAGTTGTGCTATCGACCCAGCACAGCCCCGACATTTCCCTGTCTGACCTGCAAGAAGCGATAATGGAAGATGTCATCAAACCCACCCTGCCCGCCGAATGGCTGCACAAAGACACGCGCTACCATATCAACCCCACTGGCCAGTTTATTATTGGCGGCCCCATGGGCGATTGCGGCCTGACCGGGCGCAAAATTATTGTCGATACCTACGGCGGCATGGCCCACCACGGTGGCGGCGCGTTCTCAGGTAAAGACCCGTCAAAAGTTGACCGTTCAGCCGCCTATGCCGGACGCTATGTCGCGAAAAACATTGTCGCCGCCGGTCTCGCCGAGCGCTGTGAAATTCAGATCTCCTACGCCATCGGCGTGGCCGAACCCACCTCCATTGCCGTCAACACCTACGGCACCGGTGTAATGCCCGATGAACGCATTTCTGAACTCGTCACCAAGCACTTTGACCTGCGCCCTGCGGGCCTGATCGACATGCTGCAATTGAAGCGCCCCATCTATCGTCAAACGGCTGCCTACGGTCATTTTGGTCGTGAAGAAGAAGATTTCACCTGGGAAAAAACCGATAAAGCCGATGCCCTGCGAGCAGAAATTTAATCGTCATTCGTTAAGCCCAAAACAAACACCACAGGCGCCACTACGGCACCGAAGAAGAGGAATAGATAGTGAGTAATTTTGCCAAGGTAGACGCATTAGCACCCGACTACAAAGTAGCCGACATCAGTCTCAGTGACTGGGGCCGCAAAGAAATAGAAATCGCCGAAACAGAAATGCCTGCGTTAATGGCGATTCGTGAAAAATATCACCACGAACAACCACTGGCCGATGCCAAAATCCTTGGCTGCATTCACATGACCATTCAGACGGCCGTGCTGATTGAAACGCTTGAGTCCCTCGGCGCTGAAGTGCGCTGGTCTTCGTGCAATATCTTTTCAACGCAAGATCACGCTGCAGCGGCGATTGCCGCCAGTGGTGTCGCTGTTTACGCATGGAAAGGTGAAACCGAAGAAGAGTACGAGTGGTGCATTGAGCAAACCATCCTCAAAGACGGTGAGCCCTGGGCTGCCAACATGATTCTTGACGATGGCGGCGACCTGACCCAAATTCTCCACGACAAGTATCCGCAGCTGCTCGAGGCCGTACACGGCGTCACCGAAGAGACGACAACCGGCGTCCACCGTCTCTACGAAATGCTCGAAGCCGGACAGCTAAAAATACCGGCCATTAACGTCAACGATTCGGTCACCAAGTCGAAAAACGACAATAAGTACGGTTGCCGCCACAGCCTCAACGACGCCATCAAACGCGCCACCGATCACTTGCTGGCCGGTAAAAAAGCCCTGGTTATTGGCTACGGCGATGTTGGCAAAGGTTCTGTTCAGTCCCTGTGTCAGGAAGGCATGATTGTTAAAGTCGCCGAAATCGACCCGATTTGCGCTATGCAGGCCTGCATGGATGGCTTCGAAGTGGTCTCACCCTATATAGACGGCATTAACACCGGCACCGCCGAGGGTATTAATACAGCTCTGCTCGGCACCATTGATCTGGTCGTCACCACCACTGGCAACGTTAATGTCTGTGATGCGGATATGCTCACAGCCCTAAAAAGCGGCTGCGTCGTCTCTAACATCGGCCACTTCGACAATGAAATTGATACCGCCTTTACGCGGGACAACTGGTTCTGGCAGGAAATTAAACCTCAGGTTCACAAGATCTATCGCGCCAAAACAATTGAAGCTGCTGAAAATGATCACATCTTGCTGCTGTCCGAAGGCCGCCTGGTCAATCTCGGCAACGCCACGGGTCACCCCAGCCGTATTATGGATGGTTCTTTTGCCAATCAGGTACTGGCGCAAATTCACCTCTACGCGCAGAAATTTGCCGATATGAATAAGCAGTCTCAGGAACAGGCACTGCGCGTTGAAGTACTGCCCAAGCACCTCGACGAAGAGGTCGCAGCACACATGGTGAAAGGCTTTTCGGGCGTGCTCACCCAGCTGACGCAAACCCAGGCCGACTACATTAACGTCGAGGTCGACGGGCCCTACAAAGCCGACACCTATCGCTATTAAGTCGCCGTTGCTATATCGTCGCGACCCGCAGTGCTGTTTACGCAGCGCTACGGGTTTCACGATACCAATTTCAAACGCTACAAATTGATGAGAAGTAATACCTGGCATGGCTAAAGACTGGTTATTAAGTTTTGAGTTCTTCCCGCCGAAAACTCAGCCCGGCGCTGAGAAGCTGGCCCGCACCCGAGAAACCCTGGCCCAGCTGGCGCCGGAATATTTCTCGGTGACCTATGGCGCCGGTGGCTCAACCCGCGATAACACACGGGATATCGTGCTCGAAACCCGTGCTGCCGGTCTCGATGTTATGCCCCACCTGTCATTTGCCTTTGGCGATGACGATGTCGAAGCCGTCAGGGCTCTGCTCAACACCTACCACGAGGCAGGGGTGAACCGGCTACTGGCCCTGCGTGGCGACCTATCCAGCGACACTGAAAGTACTCGCAAGGCTATTCACGCCAATGAACTGGTGGCCTTTATACGCGAACAATTCGGCGATAAATTTAATCTGCAGGTAGCGGCTTATCCTGAAATTCATCCCGACGCCAAAAGCTATAAGGATGATATTTACTGGCTCGGTGAAAAGTTCAAAGCCGGGGCAGATGGCGCTATCACCCAGTACTTTTTTAATATCGATGCCTACTGGTATTTCCTCGATCAAGCGGCTAAAGCCGGTATCGACAAGCCCATCGTGCCCGGTATTATGCCCATCACCAACTTCACCAATCTCGCTCGCTTCTCTGCCGGCTGCGGTGCCGAAATCCCCCGCTGGATGGCCAAAAAGCTCGAACAATACGGTGATGACCAGGCCAGCATTATTGCCTTTGGCAGCGATGTAATTACGCAACTCTGCGAACGCCTGCTAGAAGGTGGCGTACCGGGCCTGCATTTTTACACCATGAATCAGGCCGAGCCCAGCGTCGACATCCTCTCCCGCCTCGGTGTCAACGCCGACCCGAGCTAGCCCTGTGCGCGTGCCAAGAGTCTATCTCGACCAGGCCCTGCAAAGCGGGGCCGAACTGGCACTCGATAAAGCCGCCGCCCACTATCTCGTTTCTGTACTGCGCCTGCGCGCCGATGACGCTCTGATTGTCTTTAACGGCAGCGGCGGCGAATACACGGCAACACTGCAATCCGCAACCAACAAGCAAGCGACCATTATCGTCGGCAGCCACAGCCCTGGCGTAGCACCTAGCCCGGTACGCATTGTGCTGGCCATCGGCCTGTCACGGGGCGAGCGCATGGACTGGGTGATACAAAAGGCGGTCGAACTCGGCGTCAATGAAATCATCCCCCTCTTTACCGAGCGCTGCGAAGTCAAACTCAAGGGTGAGCGGGCCTTGAAAAAGCGCGGCCACTGGCAGCAAATCGCCATTAGTGCCTGTGAGCAAAGCCAGCGCAATGATGTGCCTACAATAAAACCTGCTCAGCCGCTGATGGAATTTCTCACAGCCAGCGCCCCACCCGCCAATTCAGACTTAAAGCTGATACTCGACCCCAGGGCCGAACAAAGCCTGAGCAGCACATTGCTCGACAAAGGCTCCTCTACGAAGACTATCGTTTTATTATCCGGCCCTGAGGGCGGCTTTAGTGACGGGGAAGTAGAGCAAGCACAACAAAAGGGTGTTATCTCCGTCGGCCTCGGCCCCCGCGTGTTACGCACAGAAACGGCGCCACTGGCAGCATTGAGCATCGTACAGGCCCTACTTGGCGATATGGCCTAACAAGCTATCAAAAGGCTTCGACCCCGGAGCAAAATATTTTTACAGTGTCGCGCTCGATCACCCACTCACAAGGCCTATAATCCTCATCAAACGGGCCAAAAATTGCGCCCAAAAAATACTAATACAATGGGGCCTGCTATGGATTTCTCCTTTTCTGAACAGCAACTACAAATAAAAGACAGCATCGAAAAACTCTGTAAACCCTTCGATGACCAATACTGGCTCGACCGTGACACCGATGGTGAATTCCCCGAAGACTTTTGTCGCGCTCTGGCTGACGATGGTTGGCTGGGTATTTGTATGCCCGAAGAAGTCGGCGGCAGTGGTCTGGGTATTAGCGAAGCGGCCGTAATGGTGCAGACGATCGCCGAGTCGGGGGCGGCCAATGGCGGTGTTTCCTCCGTTGCTATCCCCCTGTTTGGTGTCAACCCCATTGCTGTGTTTGGCACGGAAGAGCAAAAGCAGCGCATGTTGCCCCCAGTGATGCGCCGCGATGATATTCCCTGCTTTGGCGTCACCGAACCCGATACCGGCCTCGACACCACACGACTTAAAACCACAGCTATTTTAAAGGGCGATCACTACGTGGTGCACGGCCAAAAGGTCTGGACATCGACGGCACAAGTCGCCAACAAAATCATGCTTATCGCGCGCACCAAACCCGAGTCGGAAACCAAGCGTCCGATCGACGGCCTAACCCTGTTTTATACCGACCTCGACCGCAGCACCTGTGAAATTCGCCGCATCGAAAAAATGGGCCGCAAGTGTGTCGACTCCAACCAGCTATTTATTGACGGCCTTAAAATCCCGGTGGAAGATCGCATCGGTGAAGAAGGCAAGGGCTTTCGCTACTTGCTACACGGACTGAATCCCGAACGCGTACTAATTGCATCCGGCCTTGTCGGTCTCGGTCGCGCCGCTCTAAAGCGTGCCGTAACGTATGCCGGCGAGCGCGAGGTATTCGGTCGCCCCATCGGCAAGAACCAGAGCGTGCAACACCCCCTGGCAGAATCCTGGATTGAGCTGGAGGCCGCCAACTTAATGGTCTTTCGCGCCGCTGCCGCCTATGACAATGGCGAAGATGCTGGCGCCTACGCCAACGCCGCCAAATACTTTGCCGCCGAGGCCACCTTTAAAGCCTGCCAGCAGGCGGTAATGACCCACGGCGGCATGGGCTACGCCAAGGAATATCACGTTGAGCGTTATTTGCGCGAGTGCATGATCCACCGCCTGGCACCCATTAGCCCGCAATTAATTTTGTGCTTTATTGCTGAAAAGGTACTCGGTTTGGCTAAGTCCTACTAGAACGCCTACTAGAAACCCGACTAGCGACCTCTACTGACAAAACCCCAATCCGTCCTGCCCGGCAATCTCAACACCGGGCGGGCACGACACGCCCTTTAAGGTCTTCGTGTACCTGAATAATACTCACGGCAGGCTGGGGCGCCGCATTGTGTCCAACCGATGACACGAGCGCGAACTTATAGCCGCCCAGGCATTGAATTGAACTTTTCACCTCGCCCTTGCGGCTTGAAAAAGTGTAGCTCTCCAACTCGCTGCCGGTATTTGTAGCGGCCATATTATTGCCCAACTGTCGAACTCTCGGGTCACCGGCAAAACCCGGCGCGGCGCCAAGCAATAACACAGCGAGCAATACAGAGGGAAATTGAAAGGACACTTTTGTCAGCATAATTATTCTCGCACAGTTACATTCGGGTTTTAATCATAACCGCGCGCTACCTTTTACATAAGCATCCTCAAGCTGGGTATAAACCCGCTGTGGGATAGGAAAATCTAATGGGAACCCTGCTCCAGCTTACTTGTCACAGCAACGCAATGCCTTTTGCTGAATACTGAATAAACTCCCAGTTAAGCCTTTCAGCATTAGAAGGCTTTCCAGTATTGTAATTTTTTTGTCATCAGCGACAATAGCGCCCGGATTGGCTTACTGCTTGCCAAACTCAGACCACAGGTTCTATCGAAACCCCCATTTGCAGCGAGCCAAAACGTAGCCAATATTGATGAAGCAAGCCCTCACCAACCTCGTATCAGCTCGTTTACAGATTATCTTTAGTCTTGCCTTCTTGCTATCGGCCTGCACCATCACCCCGGCCGAACAGCACCCCAAGACCGCCGCCAATAGCGATAATTGCCCCACTCTCACCCAACCACTAGCCTGCCCTAGCGTTCAACAAAAGGCCTGCCCAAGTATTAAACCGCGCCGCTGCCCCGCAAGCCCTGCGGCCAAAATTGCCGATAAGTTGGTGATTGGCGAAATTGAAAATGTCAACGTCGCGCCACCTGGGCAGGTGTTTATGGCGCGCATCGATACCGGAGCAGCCGGCACTTCTATTCACGCCAGCCATATTGTTGCCTTTGAACGGGACGGCCGTGACTGGGTGCGCTTTGAAATCGACCACCCTTCCATCGAGGCACCTCTAACGATCGAAAGGCCGGTCGCCCGCACCGTGCGCATCAAACAAGCCGGTAGCGAAACAACCGAGCGTCGATTGGTGGTTAAAATGACAATCACCCTCGGGTCGATGACCGAACAAATTGATGTTTCTCTCTCTGAGCGCGCCGCCATGACCTACCCTGTTTTAATCGGCCGAAACTTTCTCCGCAACCTGGCTATCGTCGATGTTAGCCAGCGTTTAATCGCGAAATAAATCAGCGCTTATGTCATCACGCGCCCAGGTCTATTTACTCGCGCTGGTCTTTATATCAGCCGGTATTGGCCTCACTCTCTATAAAAATGTAGCCCTCAACTTCCCCCTATCCCCCGGCAGTTTGACCCGGGTTTGGGATGTTGAAGCTAAAGTCACTTTCTGGGCGACCCAGCAACCGATCATTGTGGATCTTGCCCTGCCTCAGTCACAGGACGCCTATCAAGTACTCGATGAAACATTTGCCTCGTCGGGTTACGGTTTTGATATACGCAATGGCGATGAGCAAAGAAGGGCGACCTGGACGCGCCGAAATGCGGGCGGCCAGCAAACCCTCTATTACAAGCTTAAGATTGCCCGACAGGGCGCGAGCCCGGCACCCAGTGCGCCGCCAACAGCCACCCAGATACCCGACAAATTGATTTGGACACCAGCCCAGGAAGCGACAGCTGCGACGCTAATTACTCAGGCTCGCGCCTTATCGGCAAACCCCACTAGCTTTGCGACACAACTTTTAAAGCTACTTAAACAGCACGAAAGCATTAAAAGCAGCCACTCGCTGAACGATCCTCGCAAGCGAATTTCCCAGGCAAACCTGGCACTGCAATTACTTTCGCGAGCCGAAGTTGACTCACATATTGTTCGAGGAATAAGCCTTGCCGACAGGGTTCACAACCAGACAGCCACCGAATTAGTCGAAATTTACGATGGTAAAAACTGGCATATCGTCGACCCTGTTAAAGCCAACTTCGGCTTGCCGAAAGACTTCTTTATCTGGCAGCGTGGCGGTGATTCCCTGTTACAGCTTGAAGGCGGACGGCGCTCAAAAATTCGTTTTTCCTTTATCGCCAACGACCTGCCCAGCAAAAATATCGCGCTGATGCACGCCGAGGAGCCCAACTCAGCCCTTATCGATTTCAATATTTACAGCCTGCCCGTTGAAAAACAGGCGGTCTTTAAATTGTTATTACTCGTGCCCATCGGCGCCCTCGTCGTCGTACTCTTCCGCGTACTCATCGGCATTCGTACCTCTGGCACCTTTATGCCGGTATTAATTGCCATGGCGTTTATGCAAACCACACTGCTAACGGGCGTCGGCTTACTCACCGCACTGGTTATTGTTGGCCTGTGGATTCGCTCCTATCTCAGCCAGCTCGACTTATTAATGGTGTCGAGAATTGCCGCCGTATTAATTGTGGTGGTCATACTGATGGCGGTATTTAGTGTTATTAGCCACAAACTCGGGCTTGATCTAATGCTCAATATGACTTTCTTCCCCATGGTAATTCTGGCCTGGACCATTGAGCGCCTATCCATCACCTGGGAAGAAGATGGCGCCCGTGAAGTTGCGGTGCAGGGCCTGGGCAGCCTCACCGTTGCCATCGTCGCCTATCTGGCGATGACTAACGCACTCGTTGGCCACCTGACCTATAACTTCCCCGAACTGCTGCTTGCTGTACTCGGTATTATCTTGCTGCTCGGCCAGTATTCTGGCTACCGGCTTAATGAATTTTTCCGTTTTCAAAGTGCGCTAGAGTGATGGTATCAACACGGCACCAGCAGCAAACGCATGTGGATTAAGCGCCACAAAAAGCTGCGCAAGGCCGGGGTTCTCGGCCTCAACGAACGCAATGTGTCTTATATCTCCCGCTATAACAAACGGGAGAATTTCCCCCTTGTCGACAATAAGCTGAAGACAAAAAAGGCAGCGACAGCCGTTAAGCTGCCGGTACCAGAACTGCTTGGCGTCATTGCATCACCCGCGCAACTGAAGACATTGCCGGCCCTGCTAAAAGACCATCAGAGCTTTGTCATAAAGCCCGCACGGGGCAGTGGCGGTAAGGGGATTTTGGTGGTGAGTCATCGTGAGGGAGAGCAGTTTTTCAAGCCCTCTGGGGCCTTACTCACCAACAATGCCATTCGCCACTATGTCTCCAATATTCTCAGTGGTGTGTACAGTCTCGGTGGCAAGCCCGATGTCGCCTTTATTGAAACCCTGGTGCACGGCGACCAGGTGCTGGATAAATACAGTCACGAGGGCCTGCCAGATATCCGCATTATCGTTTTTCAGGGTTTTCCGGTGATGGCGATGCTGCGCTGCCCGACCAGCGATTCCGATGGCAAAGCCAACCTCCACCAGGGGGCGGTCGGCGTCGGTCTCGATATCACCTGCGGCACTGCCCTAAAAGCCGTACAGAACGACAAAATCATCAGCCACCATCCCGACACCGGTGTTAAGTTTTCCGACTTGGCCATTCCCAACTGGCGCAAACTGCTGCAGCTTGCCGGCCACTGCCATGACTTCACCGAACTCGGTTATCTCGGCTGCGATATCGTACTGGATAAAACCCGGGGGCCATTGATTTTGGAAGTGAATGCCCGACCGGGCCTGTTTATACAAATCGCTAGCGGCATCGGCCTGCGCTCAAGGCTGCAAAACATCGAAAACCTGGTGCAAAAGGACTGGCATGTCGACAGCCGTATCGACTACGCCCTGACTCACTTCTCATCAAACACCAAAACTAACTAAAAGTTTCGCACCAGCCCTCGGACTAAAGAAAACAGCCACAAGCCAATAGAGTTAATATAACAACCCATATTTAATGAACTCATTCGCAACAACAATCCTCTAATCCTTTGCAATATAAGGATAATTGGATAATCCGCCATCAATGTATAACTGGATATACCAGCACAAATTCCCGCACATCTATAAAAATAGACTCATATAAACAACGAAAACTTTACCAAATAAGAACTCTCACACCGTAAACCAGCCGAAGTAAGGCCCCAAAGGGGCCGACCACATTTTCAAGTAGAACCTTACTGTTTTAAAATACCACCCAAGTCCACATGCCTTTGCCAAAGGGCTGAATTGCTCCTTACCAGACATTAAGAACCGAAGCACACTACAGAAAACCAAATTGTAGAATATGGCCCACCGCAACATTACTCAGTACCAATGTACCTATACTTGTCTTTCATTCATTTAGTGCCGCGTAGCGAGAACCGCCATCCAACGACTATTTTTTTACTTAAGCTTGCTTCTGCTACTTATCTCTTTCTGGCACCGCAATGATTTCCAAGCCGATACCCAACTCGAAGTAGAACTTGAAAACCCACCCCTGCAAACAAAGATTAGCCATGCACCTTTCAAGGTAGAGGTGAATGCGGTTAACTACCAGATTCAGCCCCTCTATGATTACGCGCTTTACGGCCTCGTTGTCTCTTACGCACACCACGATGGCAATAGCATGCTGCATAAATTATGGAACGATCACCTCAACACCACCGACGTTTGTGTGGTTTGGAGTAACAGCGCATTTGACTTGGATTTAAACGACTACAGTTTCTGGAATGGCCAATTTACCTGCAACATCAAAACTTCAGATAGCGCGGCCTGGGCCCGTTTCGACATGAACCAACTGTCTAACAATCACCTTCTCTCCGATGACAAAGTCATACGCAATAAAATAAAAGATATTTCGGTCGGCGATCAAATTTACATTAAAGGCTGGCTATCGGAGTACGCCAGCGAAGGCGGTGGCAAGCGAGGCACAAGTATTACGCGTGAAGACACAGGTAATGGCGCCTGCGAAACTATTTTTGTTGCTGAGTTTGACATACTCCGCGCTAGCCAAAACCCCTGGCGAAAGCTTATGTATCTATCATTAATTCTATTTCTTGGCACAATTATCTATCACTTCGTCTCGCCTTACCGGCCCCGCACGTAGTCATTACACTGTCATACCGCAGACTATAATGACCCACTCTAACAACAAAGCTTAATTCCAATTTATGAAAAAAATAAGCCACTGCATTCTCCGCCCACAAAACCCGCTTAAACTTTTATCGCAGCAGGAAGTATCCGGCCTGGCCGCGTCTAACAAAGACACAATGAGCCTATTTCGAAATTGCGCTTTAGCCATTCTCAATACAGATAGTCAGGACGATGATGCCACACAGGTTCTCTCTACATTTGCTGATTTCGATATCCAGGTTATTCCACAGTCACGAGGCTTAACCTTAGAAATCTTTAATGCGCCCGCTCAGGCTTTTGTCGGCAACGAGATGATTCGCGGCATTCATGCCCATCTTTTCTCGGCCCTGCGCGATATTGTTTATACCGACTTCATCGTTAACGAAGCCTCTGAACTCGATTTTGATAGCTCCGAAGGCATTACCGACGCTGTGTTTAGAATACTGCGAAACGCTGAAATTGTGCGCGGTGACGTGCAACCCAATATGGTGGTTTGCTGGGGCGGCCACTCCATTTCGCGCCATGAATACGACTATTCAAAAGAAGTCGGCTATCGACTCGGCTTGCGGGGCCTGGATATTATTACCGGCTGCGGTATTGGCGCCATGAAAGGACCAATGAAAGGTGCAGCCGTTGGCCACGCCAAGCAACAAATTAAAACGGGGCGTTATATCGGCATTAGTGAACCGGGCATTATTGCCTCTGAATCACCCAATGCTATTGTCAATGAATTAAGCATTATGCCCGATATTGAAAAGCGGCTTGAAGCGTTTGTGCGGCTAGCCCATAGCATTATTGTTTTCCCCGGCGGCGTTGGCACCATCGAAGAAATACTCTATTTACTCAGTATTCTTATGCATCCCCGCAACGAGCAGAAGATCCCCATAATTCTCGCTGGCCCCGACTCATGCACAACCTATTTCGATGAGCTTGAATCTTTTTTAGTCGCCACTCTTGGCGAACAGGTTAAAGATTACTATCAAATTATGACCGGCGACCCCGCAGCCGTAGCGACACAGGCAAAACAAAATACGGAGACCACCCACCGACACCGGAAAGAAAAGCAGGAAGCCTATTATTTTAACTGGCAGCTAGCTATTGACCACGCACTACAAAAGCCTTTTATTCCCAGCCACGAAAATATGGCCAGTCTCGCCTTGCACAGCCAGCTGCCAGCCCATCAGCTCGCAGTCAATATGCGCTCTGCTTTTTCAGGCATTGTTGCGGGTAATGTTAAAGAGTTCGGACAGCAACAGGTCGCAAAGCACGGCCCCTACGTCCTGCAGGGTGACAAGACGATTTTATCCGCCATCGACAAACTACTTGAAAGCCTGGTTCGTGATAAACGCATGAAAATTGTCGAACAGAGCGAGCATTACTCACCCTGCTATGTGCTATCTGAGAAAAAATAGTCCCTATAAATCAAGATCACCCTTCAACATGCGCTGCACCACTGTACGGCGTAGTATCTCATTAGTACCATCGGCAATATTAATTGAGCGCAGAGTTTCCCAGGCGTCGTTTAAACCCATTTCATTGGTTAAACCCATCGCCCCGTGTACCTGCATGACTCTGTCCATTGTTTTAACGGCTTTTTCTACGGAGTAAGCTTTAGTCATCGACAGCTCTTTAATAGCGGGCTTGCCCTTGTCGAGCAGCATGCAGGTATTTAATGCCATTAAATGAGCCGCATGAATTTCGGTAGCTGATTCTGCCAGCGGAAATGTCACGCCCTGATATTCGGCAATGGCTTTACCAAAGACTTCGCGCTGGGCTATATAGTCAAACGCGGTATCTAAACCCCATCGTGCTAAACCCACTGCGCGAGCGGAGTTGTAAACTCGCCCCAGCGACACACCCAACATGGCGATGGCAAAACCTTTGTCGAGCTCACCAACCAGTTGCCAAGGCTCCACTTTTACTTCGTCAAATAGTAGGGCACCTTCATCGCCACCGATATGACCAAACATTTTGACGATGCTTTCAATCTCCAGACCCGGCGAATCCATCGGCACTAAAAAGGCGCTAATACCGCCTTTACGCTTTGCCGCTTTTTCTTCATCGGTAATGGCGAACACAATGCAGTATTGCGCCTGGGGCGAGTTGGATGTCCACAATTTACGGCCGGTAATTCGCCAGCCATCACCATCGCGTTTTGCCCGTGTTTTTAGCATGGTGGCGTCAGAACCGGCACCAGGTTCAGACAAGCCAAAACACATGGAGGTAAGACCGGCGACCATGTCAGTGAGAATCTCCTCCCGCGCACGCTCGGTAATTTGGGTGAGCACCGGGCTGGGGCCAAAGGCCCAATGGCTGATGGAGTAAACGCCCAGCCAGTTGAGGCCACCGCAAACATGGAACACGCGCTCCCATGCCGAGTAGTAAGCAAGCAAACCCATTTCACTGCCACCAATAGACTCCGGCGCACTCATATTGAAATAGCCCGCTTCCGATGAGGCCATTCTAATTTCACGTATTAGCTGAATAACATCGGGGCTATAGCGGCCTTCTTCAGTATATTTTTTACGTGGGTCGTGCAGCAGGGCCTCGTGCTTTTCGTGGCGGGGCAGCACTTCTTTGCGCACAAAGGCTTCTATGCCATCCTGTATGGCGGCAATCTCTTCGGGGAGGTCAATTCCAATAGCGGTGTTCATAGTTAGTATTTACCCTGGGGTTAGCATCAATTAACGCGGTAAAATGTCGCGTAGATAGGCTCCAGCCCAAAAGGTCGTTAAAATGAAAGCCTGTTGTAAAACCTTTATAGGAGCTAAGCACGAATGAGCTGGCAATTTGCTCGCGGAGCGTACCCCGCCACACGCATGCGTCGCAACCGGCGTGATGACTTTTCCCGCCGTTTAGTGCGCGAGAATCAACTCACGACCGATGATCTTATCTACCCTGTGTTCGTGCTTGAGGGTACGCAACAAAGAGAAGCGGTGCCGTCGATGCCCGGTGTTGAACGCCTGTCTATCGATCTACTTTGTGATCTTGCTGACGAGTGCCGCACCCTTGGTATTCCAGCATTGGCACTGTTCCCCGTTACCCCGCCAGAGTGCAAAAGCCTAAACGCCGAAGAGGCGTGGAACCCAGAAGGCCTTGCCCAACGCGCCGTGCGCGCTATTAAACAACGCTGCCCCGAACTCGGCATCATCACTGACGTCGCCCTCGACCCCTTCACCACTCACGGGCAAGACGGCATTATTGACGACGCAGGATATGTACTTAACGACACCACGCTAAACGCACTGGTTAAACAGGCCCTTTCTCACGCCGAGGCCGGTGTCGATATCGTCGCCCCCTCAGACATGATGGACGGGCGCATCG
>Ga0164315_10001539_pt1 | contig 17364 bp, 17 predicted proteins | sample GuaBasSedimGuay6_FD_113737 | JGI IMG/M metagenome (GOLD analysis project Ga0164315, IMG submission 113737) | Subseafloor sediment microbial communities from Guaymas Basin, Gulf of California, Mexico - Guay6, Core 4569-2, 0-3 cm | ecosystem: Environmental > Aquatic > Marine > Hydrothermal vents...
GGCGGGTTTGCGGCGAAAACATGTTCGCGAAGCATGCTATTCACTATTCTAAGGCCAACGGGAATGCTTTAGACACATATTTCTATATGTTTTCCATCTGGGATGACCGAAATATGTGCTTAAGTTGGGATGAGACAGTAGAATGGGCTGAATTATTAGAGATTGATGTAGTTCCAGTCCTCTATGATGGTATCTGGGACATGGAAGTGATAGAAAACCTTAATAAAGAGATGGAATCTAACCCAGGAACCGTTGAAGGGTACGTAGTTAGGCTTGCTAGGGAGTATCATTACTCTGAATTCCGCTCTGTGTGTGGTAAATATGTCCGAAAAGACCACGTAGCAAATAACCACGGGCATTGGGCTTCCCAAAGGGTAATAAAAAATGAACTAAAGTTATGAGATGGTTAAAATTTAGGGTAAAGAGGATTCTAGCAGAAATAAAGAGTTGGTTTTACCCCACAACATGGGATAATGGCGTTTGTGGTCCGGGATATAGTTCATATCAAGAACTAGATTGGGGGAAATTAGCATTCGTTTTGTTAATAATTATCAGTATTACTGTTTTAATTGTAATTTTATGATGAGTAAAGATTTCTATTGTGCTAATTGTAAAGATTATACCTCACATTCAATAAACGAATCAAAGATTTGTGATAAGTGTGGGGATATTTATGATGAAAGTAGGACTAGATACGTTATAACAGGTCCTGAAGAGGACAAAGATACCGCTAGGGCATCAAAAGAGCTTCTCGAAAAGGATCCAAATGGAATAATCATATCAGAAGAGGTGGCTCTGAGGCATAGAATGAAAGATTTTCAGAAATTTCCTGTTAAAGGAGAGCCGAAAATACACAGAAATCAGTCATGTCCATGCGGAAGCGGTAAGAAATACAAAAAATGTTGCATTTAATTTTTATCTGTCCATCATTTTGGTTAAATTCGTATAAAATATATTAAAATGGAAACAAAAAAGACTAAAGTGACTGCAAAACCTGGAGAAAAGAAAGTTGCTAACACAGAATTGATCCGGGAAATGGTAAATGTGTCTAATAATTCGCATTTAACTCTTGATGTGGCTAAAATGCTCACCCAAAAATTAGATAATTTGGAGATGACAGAGCTTTTGTTTTGGCTTAGACATGCAAATAGGGAAATTTCTAACAAATTATCAAGCGGAAGGAGATTCTGATGAAAAAACAAACAGCAACAAACGTATTTTTGGTATTATTTTTGGTAGTATTTGGTGGAATGATCACATGGGGTGTGATTAATGACAATCAGTATTACACAAAAGTCAAAGTAAGCGGAGAAGTTACTGAATATTCTAAACATTATGAAGGTCTTTATGCAGAAGTTGCGTGGCGTATTAGAATAGATTCAGTTTATTCAAATGATTCATTAATTATAGCCAAATTAATGGGGAAAGAGATTTCTGAAACGTCTAATTATTATAATGCTCCCCGAAATACCACAAAATTTAAAACAATAATAAAGATTCTTAAGTAAATAGATGAAATATTTAATCACGTATGAAGATGGGCTTAAATTAATTGAAGCTTATGATGACTTTAATTTTTCAAAGTCAGAATTTATGCTTGAGGGGTATAAAGTTGTAACCTTTACGTACTTTTTATGTGAGTTTAAACACTTCGAATCTCCATTAAAGGAAAATACGAAAATAAAAGGGTATGATATGAGAGGAGCTACTTTTGTTTTTAACAAAGATGGTTCACTTTATAAGAGATTTTTGATGCTACCAAAGTTTTTTAACTTAAATCAAGTAGAAAATACTCTGTATAGTGCAGTTAAGAATAAAAAAATCATCGGAGTAGCAGAAAAAGAAGATGGATCACTAATAGCAGTGATGAAATTACCAAATGGCTCACTCTTTCCGAAGACAATAGGTTCTTTTGAGAATGATCAAACTGAAGGGGCAAGAAAAATCTTAGATGATAATGAAAATTTAAGATATTTTATAAAAAGTACATTAGATACAGACTATACTCCTTTATTTGAGTACGTTTCATGGGATAATAGAATAGTTTTAAAGTATTCTAAACCAGAATTAAGATTTATTGGTGTAAGAGATAACATTAGTGGTGATTTTGTATCTGCTAAATTCTTTCCAATATGGGCTAATGATATTAAATCAACAGAAATCATAGAAAATGTTTCATTAGACGAATTGATTGAAAAATCTAAGGTGGAAGAGGATAAAGAGGGGTGGGTAGTGCAATTTGAAGACGGTCAAATGATTAAAATCAAGACAGAATGGTACTTTAACCTTCACGGGATAAGAACTATGAACGTTTTTAGAGAAGATTGGGTTATCAAGAATTATCTTGAAGAAAAATTGGATGATATCACTGCTCAATTAGATAAAAAAGAAGATGTTGATGCATTTCTTTTTATAGATCATGTGAAACTAGCAGTTGACAACTACATAAAAACTATAGATGAAGGAGTTGATAGGTTAGTTAAGATTTATGAAGAAGAATACGATTCAAAATGGCACTACTTTGCTAAGTTTAATAACAAAGAAGCGTTTTTTGGGTTAACTGTAAATGCAATTCAAAGACCAACCGAATATAATAAAAGAAAACTTGATTTTATCATCAATAAAACTAAGCATTTGAAGAAAGCTCAGTTCTTTGTTGAAAAATGGGCAGGTAAAAGTGATGGATTAGTAACTAAATGGAATTCTAATGGGTAAAATAACATACGAAGAATACAAAGAAGCGCAGCTACTAATCAATAGATATGAATATCAGGAAAACCCGGTCGTTCAAGTATCTGTGACGTACGAAGGTACAATTGTTAGCTGTGTTCATGTCCCAGCAGCATGGAGTATAGAGACTATTAAAGAAGCAATAGAGGGTGGAGTGCCTTATAATTTTAGTAGAGATGACGAGGATGATATAAGATGCAAGAAGATTATTGAACTAATTGTTAATGGTGACGTAATAGATTTATAATGGAAAAAGAAAAAGCAAAAGAGATTGTTAGGACATTTATATCCACACATAATGAGATTCGGGGATTACAATTCCACAAATTTTAAGATGCAATCATTCAATGATCGTTTAATTTATCACATGTTTTTATCTGAAGGTGAAAGAATGTTTAATGAGAAGCTATGGCGGGATGGAAATAAAGTTACAGGTCTGTGGACATTTAGAAAACAAGGTTCTGCAATTAGTATTACAAGAATAGGAGATTAAAATGAGAGTATACGTATTTAATAAACGACAGTTTGACCAATTAATGACAGATAATTTTCTTTCTGATGGAAATGTAGAGGAGAGAACAGATGTCATGTTGATTTCTATTGTTGACACTGATCAATGGATAGAATCTAAAGAGCCTTACTTTGATAAAAACCACGAAAATGTGTTTAATTTGCAGTTTGATGACGTTGAACATGATGGTCAGCCGTCCCCTACAAATTTTGATAAGGGAACTAAGGCATTTTCTGAGGAGCAAGCCAATAATCTTTTCCAATTTATAAAAAAGAATAGAGATAAAGCAACATGCATCGTCCATTGCATGGCAGGAATAAGTCGTTCAGGCGCCGTTGGAGCTTTTATAAACGGATATTGCCGAGGGGATTGGGAAGAATTCAAAAGAACGAACCCTCAGATTTCTCCGAATGCAAGAGTAGAGAGTATGCTTAATAAAGCAAAGCGTAATGATAAATAAAGAAAATGTGCCTGAAAAGGGATCAATGCAGGTGTGGAAAGATGAATTTGATGAAGTTGAGAAAGAACATCCAGGATTTTATAAGTTCTTAGACGATTTAAAATTAGGATCACACATAAAATTTTATAATCTTTTTAAAAAAGGAAGAGATCAAGTTATACAAGTTATTTTTAGAGAAGAATTTGGAGATAGAGGCAGAGCACCAGGATGTGGTTGCATTGAATATGCTAATATTTTAGAAGATGGATCTTATTCTCCTTTACACGAAGATGGCTATTACCCATGTCAAACATTTCTATCTATGAGAGATTGGTTTAGATATTCTGATTCTTATGAGATAGTAAAAGAATGGGATGGAAAAATGATTAATTAAATGGGGAAGATATTATTAAGTCCAAAAATTTTAGGAGAACATTTCGGAACAGTCGTTTTGCAACACGCTGATCACTTTTCAAAACTACACGGATTAGATCAAGAGAAAATAGCCAAAGATTTGAATAGCGGAGCACGAGGAGATGAATACGTACGGCTATTTGACCAATATTTCAGTGATGATTTAATATTAAGAATGATGTAATGAGAGCAAAGACAATAAAACACATACCTACTTTCGATGAACTCTATGACCTTGCGCCCCAAGAGTTAAAGGACTATATTAATGAGTGCGATGATACACCACAGGGCACCGATTGGCACCCAGAGGGTTGTGTAGGCATCCACAATAGATTAGTTTATGATAGAGCAAGAGAAAGTGGAGACATTAATCTCGCTTTAGCTGCCTTTTTCCATGATTTAGGAAAAGTTGATACGACTGCGGTTAATTCAAAGGGTGGATATTCTGCACACGGACATGAGAGGGTATCAGCTAGATTAGTAGAAAAGCACAAACAGTGGATTGGAAGTCTTGGTAACGGTGCAAGATGGAAATATGTTTACGAAATTGTAAATGAACATATGCGTGTTAAACAATGGGATAAAATGAGAGAAATCAAGAAGCAAAAATTAAGAGATAATCCTCAATTTAAGCAAATCCAACAGTTTACGAAGTTTGATGACATGAAAACTTTAACAGATGACGAGCTCAATCGATATAAGTAAAGAAGATACAGATTTACTTTATCAATACATTGGTGTAGGAAAACCTTCGGCTAAATTAGTTATTTTTGGTAATGAACCTGGATTAGCTAATTCAGATATCTTTGATACAATCAATAAAATAAGAGAAAAAAGTGTAGGTGATAAATTTTTAGGAGGAGGACGTTTCTCAGGCATCCATTTTTCTTACACTTTATTAGAAAATTGGTCTCATCCAACTACAAGTGAATTTGCTAGATATATCTCTAGATTAGCATTAGCCCTTGAGCACAAAAATACAGGATTTTTAGGAGAATTGACTACCCTCGGAAAGGTTGCTATTAATGAGCACATCTATAAACCAGTTTCTGAAAAAAGCTTAGCATTAATTAACCTCAGACCGCTCCCTCGGCCTACTCAAGACACCTGGGAGTACTCGAATGTCAATAAAAAGGAATATAATAAGGAGTGGAATTTTAGGCTGAAAAGTCACCAGATGACACCAAACGGTGAATCAAGATATTTTGGAATTAGAGATTTTATAAGAGATTCTGAAGGAGTAGTTATTGGTGTAGGTGACAAAGAAAATAAAAAAGCTTTTTTAGAAAAAGCATTTCATTGGGATAAAGAATTCGAGATGCACAAAGCTGTTTTAGATACTCACACAATTTATTTCAATCCGAAATACAAAATAATTCTTTCCAATTACTTCAATAGCCGAAATGGAATCAAATTAGTCGGCTTGCAAGATTTATACAAATTCATCACTACTAGAAAGTTCATGTAACCCTTTTTGTTATTTTATTTTAGAATTTAAGCACTATAATTCTAAGGATAAATAAATAAAATAACAAAAAAGTGTGTAATGGTCTTTACGAACTTTACTAGAACCGAATCCGGCAGTAAAATATTTTTCATAAATGAGGTGCCTATCGAGGCAGTCAAAAATCTCAGATATTATAAAGACGATTCTTCTGGATCATTTTCAAAGCAGGAATTCAGATGGTCATTTGATAATAATTATTGGGCTAATTGGGAAACTCTCAATCAAGGGAATATTTCTAGTATTGATGTGCGCGGTAATTACTACTTCTTCTTAGAAGTTAGATACACTAAAACAAATCCTGCAGCTAACGTTAAAACTTTTTCTTTAGACTACATCGCCTTAAGCGCTGCAGATGCTAATGCATGCAAAGACGCTTCTGAAGAACCATGTGTAACTCCAACTCCTATACCACCTAATTATGGTGGGACAAAACCTAGTGATCCTACTAATGTAAATGCTACAACGCTATGTGGAGAATCTTGTGATTATTACTTATGGCGCCCAAACCATAAAGGTGAACAAGGAATTAGCACAATTACTGATTTACAAAAAATTCTTAATAATCTTGCTGGAGGTATACAGAATATTAAGGGAGAAAATATAGGAACTGGGATCGGGGTATATTATGATAAAGTTGGGTCAGATTTAAGATTCCAGAGTTTAGATGCTTCTGGACCAGGAATAGAAATTACTGAACAAGACGGAACAATTTATTTCACTGTTGATGCTTCTTTTTCTTATGATGATGCTAGTATAAATGAATTATATGGTGATCTATATGATTTGTCTATTTACATTGATACTAAATTCTTTGAAGTTGATGCTTCAATAATTCGAATTGATAGTTCTATAGTTGACATTTATAATATTTTAGATAGTCTAGAATCTAGTACGGGTATTCTAAGTTTAGAAAATATTGGTACTGGAGATGCTAGTATTTTTAAAGAAACTACTTTAGGGGTAGCTAAATTAAGAGAACTTAAAGGAGAAGGAATAATAGACGTTAGCCTTGCAGGAGATACAATTGTAATTACTGCGGATTCTTCTGGTGGAATTACAGGAGCGGTGAATATTGGAGCTGGAGATGGTTCAATTTATAAAGATACGGTCTCTGGAAACTTAGAACTTAGAACTATCGATGGTTCTGGAGGAACGACTGTTACAACTGTTGGAGATAAAATAGTCGTACATTCAGAATTAACAGCAGATACTTCAATTAAAAATATTATCAATGTTGGTACTGGAACTGGGGAAGTTTTAGCAGAAATAGATTCTTCGGGGGTAGCTGAATTAAGAAAGATTAAAGGAACAGGATCAATTAGTGTCAGCACAGCAGGAGATGACATTGTCTTATATAGTGATGCTAGTATTACAATTGATCCATGTACTTGGTCAGATACCGATCCAATAAGTGCCGATGTGGGTGGATTGCAGGGTGGAGATTACGTTGCTCCAGGAACAAATTCAATTGAAATTCTAGAAGATATACTTTACGAGTATTTCCCCCCAAATGTAAGTATACAAATTGACCCATCTCCTGGTCCAACATCCACAACAGGATATTATGAAAAATGGGTAGACACTCCAATAGCTCAAGGAGCTAGTTTGACTTATTCATTTAACAATAATGATTTTACTAAAGTTAGGGTTTATGATGTTTCTATATATGAGAACGCATCTTATTTCAGAACTGATAATTGGGGAGGATTGGCTTCAATTCCACCTTATACAACTTTCGATCCTAGCCCACCTATAGTGAATGCTAATGTCGATTTAATTTATTCATTCCAGATAGGAAATAAAGCAGGAGGACAAGCTATGCCAGATTATGATACGTCAACAGCGTTATTATGGACCGATCCATATTTTTATGGAACTGTACCCCACACAACAAATGTAGGTAATATAGATGATGCTTCTATTAGAGCATTAAATAAATTAATTGTTCCAGAAGGTAGCAATGAAATTAATTATGATGTTAGCGCAAATTACCAAAAAATAAAATTTGTATATGCTTATCCTGCATCTTATGATGATTTAGGAAGTATATTCGATGTGAAAAATGATTTTAATGTGACAACGTCTTTTGATACTGCAACAGTTAATGTAAAAATGTCCGGACCGTCTGGTCCCGGACCATACGTTCAATACAAAGTTTATATAAAGAGTCATTGGATTAGCTTTAATCCAGACGTCTCGATATTTAAGCTGAACTTTAATATATAATAAAAGAAAAATAAAATACAAAAATGGCTATATTTATAATTGACCAATTTTCGCTAAACACAGATTTACCGTTAGACATTCGATATGTCCCGGCCGCCGGAAGACTTGATCCAGATATTTCAGTATTCAAATATCCAGGTATGCAAGTATTTGATACAAGTACCGGCACTGGTGGTGGTATTTGGTATGCAGATAACTCATTAAACTGGGTTCAAATTGGAGAAGGAGAGGATGCATCTTTAAATGCATTATGGAGTTATGTGACAGATTTATCAACATCAATCACTAACGTAGAAGCTTCAGTAGGAGATATTTGGAATGTTTTAGATGTTCATGAAGCTTCAATTGGAGATATTTACAATATTTTAAGTATTCATGATGCTTCAATTGGAGATTTAACTTCAAGAGTTATTTCTTTAGAAAACTCTGTTGGATATTTAACTAATTGGAATAATTCACAAGATTCTTCTATAGTTGATCTTAGAGCTGATATAGCCCAGCTAGATGCTTCTATCGTAAGAACTGATGCTTACCAAGTAATTCAAGATGCTTCGATTAAAGCAAACGAAGATGATATATTACAGATTGAATCCTCAATCGGAGACATCAATGCTTACCAAGTAATTCAAGATGCTTCGATAACATACAATGATTCTTCAATTACACAATTATTTGGATTGATTCCGGATGTAGATGGTTCTCTTCAAGAACTTTACGATTATAACGTTATTCAAGATGTTTCAATAGAGTTGAATGCAGACAATATTATAATTATTGATGGGTCAATAACTTATCTTACAAATATTACAAATATACATGAAGCTTCTATAGGAGACCTTTATGATATCACAGATGATTTAGAAGCCTCTTTAGGAGATTATGTAAGAAAAGATGGTGACACAATGTCTGGAGCCCTTGTAATCGAAGCTGGTGGATTAGTAGTTGGAAGCATTGGAACTCCTTTAGATGTATCAATTTATTCAGATTTATATGTTCACAATAATACTACGATTGGTGGTAATCTTACTGTAGATGGTTCATTATACGTAACTAACACAGAGACTATTGATGTATCAGCTGGATTTATTCATTTAAATACAGGACTTACCGGAACACCGCCGTCTTCTATGCAATCAGGTATTGTAATTGGAAGGGGTGATGAAGAACCTTATGTATTCATATTTGATGAATCTACCCAAGATTTTAGAATTGGTATTGCAACAGAAACTTCGACTGGTTATTTAGATTCTTCTACACAAGCAGTAGCAACAAGACAAGATACTCCAATAGATCAAGGAGTGGCAGTTTGGAATACCACAGAAAATAGATTTGATACTTATACTGGATTCCAATATGCCCCACTTACAGGAAAACTTTCCGTAGATGGTAGTTTAAGCTTAGCAGCATATGCTGGGGGAGGAACTCAAATGCTAACGATTGATAATGGTGGCATAGTAACAGTAGCTCCAATACCAGATTATGACGCTTCAATAAATGATTTATATGAATATATTGATGGTTCATTAGCTGAAAGAGATACTTCAATAGCTCAAAATGCTAGTGATATAGTACTTAATCAAATACAAATTGCTCAATTAGATGCTTCTATTGTAAGAACTGATGCTTATCAAGTAATTCAAGATGCTAGTATTAAAGCTAACACAGATAATATTACGATTATAGATGGTTCTATAACTTCTCTTACAAACATAGTAAATATTCACGAAGCTTCAATAGGAGATCTTTATATTATTACTGATCAACTAGATGCTTCTATTGTAAGAATTGATGCAAGTGTTGTTGAACTTTATGGATTAGTTGGAGATACATCTGTTAAAGGTGCAATTAATATTGGAGATGGTTCTGCTCAGGTTTATGCAGGATTAACTGCTGATGGTTCATTACAATTTAGAGAATTAGCCGGAGCAAATGGCGTTAACGTTATTCAATCTGGTGATGTAATCAATATTGAAATAGATGCTTCATTCTCAGGAGGTGAAATTAACACAGCTTCTGATATTGGAACAGGAGAAGGACTTACTGCTCCAAAAGAAGGTGTTGATTTACCATTCAAATCAATTGATACATTAGATCCTTCCCATGTTATTATAACTTCTGATAACAGCACACTTTATATTGACGTATCATTAGGTGATATTTCTGCAGATGCTTCATTAGTAGGATTAACTGATACAAGTCTAAATGAGACTGAGTTTGTTGATCATACGAATATGGAATGGGATGTGGCAGCCGGAAAATGGGTTAATACTAATAATTTATGGTGGGATATTTCATTAGGAACTACTACTAATGACTTAGGTGGAATACCATCAGGTACTAATTTATTAGGCGATAATCTTAAAGAAATTTTATACAAAATATTGTATGAATATCAAATTCCTGTATTATCAACTTCTACAGATCCAGTTTCTGGAACTTATGAAAAGGGATTAGTTTCTACTCAATTCTCTTCAATCGATGTTGATTGGAATGCAGCAAATACTAACTATCCATTAGCACTTCTTAATAACGTCCATATAACTAAAACCGGGGTTGGGTCGATTTATGATGCTTCACTTGGATTAGTTGCTTCTGATATTGATACTTATACAGATGCCACAGGTATTACAAATTGGGGTGGAACTAATAGAACGATTTCTTATAACGTAACTATTGACGACGATCAATCAGATCAATCACAACCTGCAGTTGGAAGTTCTGAAAGCTTTACTTTCTATTACAGACAATTCTGGGGGATGGTTGATGGCAATACAAATAAAAACGCAGTTGATTCTGATATGATTAAAGGATTAATTGATTCAAGATTAGCAGGAGAAACTACATTAAACGCAAACTTTGATAATTCAACTGGAGGATTCGTTAAGTACTTATTTGCTTACCCAGATACAGTAGCATCTCCAGATAATTTTGGAGCATTAACACAAATCCTAGATCAAAATGATTTCGATATCACAGCTTCTTGGGACACAGAAAACGAAGATGTTTCGGTAGGCGTTAATAACGTGAGATACAGATTCTATTTAGCTAAGAATAAAGTTAATACAGCAGATTTTGATATCTCGTTTATATTTTAAGAATGATAATTAAGTAATGATATGCCAGCAGTTGATATTATTGAACAATTTAGGCTCGGCACCGACCTGCCATTAGACGAAAGATACGTCGTAGATACATACTACGACGTGTCCTTATATTGGTATGCGGGTATGCAAGTATTTCAGACTAGTGATTCAAAAATTTATTGGTATGACGGATCTATCTGGTCACAACTACCTGATACAAGTATAGGTGGTAATTTTGCAACAATTGAATATGTAGATGGGTCTCTTGCTGTCCGCGATGTTTCTATCGCAGAACTTTATACAGATAAAGTAGACAGGGCAGGAGATTCTATGTATGGGCCTTTGGGGTTTGAAATAAATGACGCATCCGATCATTATGCAGGTGAAATAAGACCAGAGTATCCCGGCTATCTTGAAGTAGATTCTAGTTTAGCTATATCTCTTAAGACTCCTTACATTGTAATGCCTGATGCATCTTCTTACTCCGGATCATTTTTAACAGTGGGGGACAGGGGATTAATCACATTCACAACCTTAAATAATCCAGAAGTTAAATGGATTGATACCATCCCATCAACAATTACCAAATTTACTTCATTAGAGGTGAGTATTTTAGCAGTAACAGTAGATGAGGATGTATCAACAGGGTCCGCTGAATGGGATGTTTATTTAGATCTTCCAAACGGCAGGGCTGATGTAACAATAAGAGCATATCAAAATTCTACTGTAATTCGTACCGAATATTACAGTAGTAATGATGGATTTGTTCATTTTAAGGGTTCAGTTCCAATTCCTACATCGGGTATTGCGAATGGGGATGTAATTTCAATTTCGTCTGAATCTAGTCGAACACCTTATGATGTTGTCCAAGACACATTCTTGGAAATAACAAAAACTGCTAGTAGTGTAACTGCTCAGTGGGGAGCAATAACTGGATCACTTCCAGATCAGACTGATTTGAACTTAGCTTTAATCTTAAAGGCTGATAAATTATATGTGGATGCGTCTCTAAACGCAAAAGCTGATTTATCATATGTCAATTCAACTTTCTTAAGAGAATCGAGTTTAGGTTCTGATTTTGTATGGAATGGCGGGTTGTTGGACGTGAGCATTGACGCAGGAGTTTCTCAAGCTTATGTTGATAGTTCATTAGCAGCAAGGGATGCTTCAATTACAGTTTTATTTCAAAAGAATGATATTCAAGATGGTTCAATTGATGACCTTGTTCAAGATGTTTCAACTTTATTTGATGACATCGCTGATCAAACTGCTTGGAATAACCAACAAGATGCTTCAATAGAAGACCTTAGAGGAAGAATTGATGTAGTTGATGGTTCAATAACTTATTTAACTGATTGGAATATAATTCAAGATGGTTCAATTGATGACCTTGTTCAAGATGTTTCAACTTTATTTGATGACATCGCTGATCAAACTGCTTGGAATAACCAACAAGATGCTAGTATTTTAGCTATAGAAGCTTCTCTTGGAGATTATGTTCGTAAAGATGGGGATACGATGACCGGTCCTCTTAGCACGACAGCCTTGTCAACCTCTGGTGATATATCAGTTGGTCAAGCACTTTATTTAGGAAGTGATACATCTGCAAGTGGATCAGGAGACACTGATTTATTAGCTGTAGTAACTGCCTCTGGAAAAATCGTAACTACTTCAATTCCTGCTGGTAATGTTGAGCTAGGTGTAACTGATGTTAGTATGGATATAGATGTTTCAGTACTTTCAGGAATTTACTATGTTGATACTTCTGTTGGTGGGGGTGATGTTACACTAACTCTTCCCGTCGCAGATGCATCGTATGATGGGCGGTCATTCAATATTATTAAGAAAACAGATGATTCAAACGAGGTAATTGTAATTGTTAATGGAATGGCCCAACCTATTGGAAGTAATTATATACAAACAATTGCTCAACCAGATAAAGGATTTAGATTAGTTGCAGATAATGATAACCAAAAATATTTAATAACGCAGGATTCAAGATATTTAGAGGGGAATACACAGGGGGAATTCCAATTTTGGGATGTTGTGAGTAGAAGTTGGCAACCGACCACTTCCGATATTACATGGGATAATGAAAATCTTAATTTTAATGTCGGTGGAAACTCTTCGCCTACAACATTTAGAGTAGATGCTTCTTTAGATATTGTTTATATTAATGCTGATGATGTTTCTGTAAATAATCCAACAGATGATTTAGGATTCTATGCAGGTGGTCGTGGGGCATTTGGTAATTCAGTTACGATGGATCGCTTAAGAAATAATGTGCCTGGTAATGTTCCAAGAGCTTTATCCCTTATCGATACAACAGGAGTAATGAGAATATGGCGATTTGTAGATGATGCAAATGATCCAGCAGTAGAATTTGTTTGGGGAACACAAGATGCTCCCGGAGATTCATCTAATAATTGGTGGGACATGTTCCTTGATGGAGCAGATGATGGAACCGATTCTTTTTCAATAAGAAGTAGAACAACACCGTATGGAAACTTAAAACTTTTAACATTATACAGAGATCACACTGAAATTACTTCAACAACAGAATCTTATGATCCTTCATCTGGATCACTTCAGGTGTTTGGTGGAACTGGTATAAGTGGAAACCTAAACACAAAAGGTTCAGTGAACCCAGGAGGTTCTTTGCCATCTTCAGTGTTCCCTGATGTATCGACTGGAGGAGCAATGTTCTTCAGATCTGATCTTAATCAAATGTTTGTTTATGATGAGACAAGAACAAAATGGCTATCAATTGATAGAGCAACTTATAATGCTGGCTCAAATAGAATTAATTCCGGGACAACTGGGTATATGGATGTTGGGCAGGGAACAATGTCAAGCGCAACTGGTTTTAGAATGCCAAAAAATGGAACTATTTTAAGTGCATCAGTACAGTGTAGAAATAATGTAGGTACTGCAAGAGATATGAGTGTTAGAATAAATGATGTATCTGCATATTGGATTACTGCTTCTGGTAATCCAGGAGGCGGTTCCGGAATAGATGGAGATGCGGACTTTAGTAAAGATGATGTGATCCAATTAGTTTTAGAATCTACTGGGTCAACAATGAGAGATATACAAGCTTCGTTTGAAGTTGCTTGGAGAGAATAAATAATAAAATTAAATGGCAAGAGAAGTTTTCATAGTACAAAATGTTTCAACGAACGATGTTGAAATTAAAGATTTCGGATTAATTTTACCGACTGCTCTCAGTATAGATTTGGGAAATTTCGATAAATCATATCTTTCTGAAGATGTTGATTCATTATTATTATCTGGGGATCTTGTGCGTTTAATAGATGGAAGTACTGCATCTTATGACAATTCATTTAAAATGAATGTCGAAACTGTTACTCCTCCCTCAAGTTTTATTTCTCTATATCAAACAGTTGCTCAAACCGGAATAACTACAACACATACCGATATTAATTGGGGAGGACAGCGTGTTTATGATCCTGCATCTTTTTCACATACACCTGGTTCTCCTGAAGTAGAATTTAATGTGGATGGGCGATATATGGTAATGCTTAGAACATCATCTGAGCAGACATCTTCATCAAGATGTACAGTCGCCCAAGATCTTTTATTAGATGATGGCGGAGGATATTCAACTATCCAATCTTCTCAGGCTTATGGATATTCTCGTAATTCAGCTCAAAGTGAATCTACACCAGTTTCTTTCTTCGTGTTAGATGTGAGCGCTGGGGATAAAGTGAAAGGACAGTTCTGGAATGTAAGTGGCGGAGGAACGTTTAACACTTTAACAGATGGTTGTGAATTCACAATTGTCAATATGATAGGCCAGCCTGGACCAGTTGGGGCAACTGGCAACACTGGAGACTCTGGTACTGATGGAGTTGATGGAGTTGATGGATCTACTGGACCCGAAGGGCCAGAAGGACCACCAGGGCCAGATGGATCTACTGGGGAACAGGGAATTCCGGGGTCGGGATCAACTATAGGTCTTTTTGAAGGTGGTGTTTATGATGATCAATACGGGAATCTTAATTTTGTTAACGGAACTATAACTGCAGATGGATCAACAGCAGATATAGCAATAACTGCAAGTGTACCCGACCCAAGTATAGGTGTTGAAAATGAAGGAACCCCAATAGGAACTGTTTATGATTTGAATTTTATAGGATCAAACGTTAATGCAGTTAAAAATATTAACACAGCAGATATTACAATTAATGTGCCTGATATTAGTATTGGTTTAGAAAATGAAGGTTCATTATTAGGGAGTGTAAAAACTTTAGATTTTATAGGAGATAATGTAAATGCGGTTAAAAACGGAGATACTGGTGAGATAACAATATCTGGCGGGGATGTCCCAGATATTAGTATTGGAATCGAGAACGAAGGTTCTTTAGTTGGAAATTATCCAAACATAAACTTTACGGGAAATATAGTTACAGCTTCAGAAGAAAGTTCAGATACTGCTAAAGTTGATATAAACCAGATTTATGGTTCTGAATACCAATTAGCTTCATCATTAGCTCTTTCATCCACAACATCAACATCTCCTCAAGTAAAGGTTACTTTGAACACTAGTACCCTACCTACTGGAACATACAAAGTTATGGTTGGTTGGGTTTGGAGACATTCGTCTGCATCTAATGATGGAAGGTTTGATGTAACTCTTAACGGAACTCCACAAGGAACTGAATCAACTATGCAAATGGAACCAAAAGATGTAAATAGTAGGCATCCGGCATATAGAGTATTTTATTTTGGATTTGCAGGTGCTCAGACTATAGTATTAAGATATTGGAGTGAATCTCAGACAACTTATATTTCAGATGCAACTATAGAATTGATAAGAGTAGAATAAATAAAATAAAAAGAAAATGGATCAAACTTATACATATAATGTTTCTCAGACACTTAACGATAAAGTAGATACAGATCGACTTTCAATAGAAGTTCATGATTCTTCAATAACTATAGCGTTAAATTTTATAGATGTAGCAAATGGAATAATCTCACTAGTATTCAAAGCTGAATTATCAGATGATGAAGAATTAACATTAGATGGAATTATAGCAGCACATAGTGGTGAACCAGTACTTCCCGCTATTCCTATTATGAAATCTGAGGTTTTAACAGAGCATATTAAATTTGTAGAGTCGGGAGATGTAACTCAAGGAATGTACGCTGCAGAATCTTTAATTATTGATGTGTCTGTAGGGCAAAGCGAAAAGATATCAGATTTTACTTGGCCCTTTGATATTGCTCTTATGAGTGGGACCTTGGGGGTTACAGAAGATATGATAGGTGATAACATTCATATACACGTGGGACCTAATACTTTGATTGGTGCTCTTATTGCTCCATTAAATGTAGGTGACACTTCTATGTATGTTTCTCCAACAGTTCTTCAAAATATTAAGAAAGGGTTTTTTATAGGAATGTGGGGAGGCCAGGGCAATGATGGAAATGAAATAAGCCAGGTAATAGACATCGATTCTCCGAATAATGCTCTGACTATACATCCATCTGATGTTTCAGCAAACCCTGGATCTTATGTAGCTATGTGTGCTAAAATAATTCCAGAACTTTATCTTCACTCTATAGACAAGGTTGAAATCGGAAAACAAATAACAACGAGACAAAGAATACCGGCAAAAGTTCCCGTTAGAGTCATCTATCATAATATAAACGAAGTTGCCAAAAAGATTTCTTTCTTTGTAGAATATTTATACTAAAAGGTATGAAATATCAATTAGTTTAAAAGGGACTCAAGTCCCTTTTGTTTTTGAATAAATAATAAAAATAAGAAGAACTTAATGGCTACTCGTCAACAATTCATATTTACCGAACCGACTGTAGGGATAACCACTATTCTTTTTAAGAACCAAAACCCCCTTCTAAATGTATTAAAAATTGTCTTTTTAAAGGAAACTGGACTTTCTGGGAATTGGTTAAAAAAGGAATACAGATATTCCTTTGATGACATAACTTGGTCTACTTGGAGAACTCTTACTCAAGCATCGTTAGCATCCATTAGTTTTTCTAATAATCCTAACTTTTACATAGAATTCCTGTATACTAGAGAGAATTATAACACAGCAGGCATTGAAGATGTTTACTTGTTTTATGATGCCGATGTACCGACACCGCCAGATCCAAGTACGGCAATAATTGATGCTGATTTATTACAAGGTCAACCGGGTTCTTTTTATTTAGACAGGGCTAATTTTACTGGACCTTATACTGATTTAATTGTTGATAATGTTCCTGATGGTTCGACTGCCGGAGTGTATTCACATAGAGTTGATACTTCAGATGGATCTGAATTTTATTTTAAAAGAATAGAAGGTGTTTGTATTGAAGTTATAGATAGTTCTAGTGGAATTATTACACGTATTACTGATGCTTCAGGAGTAAGTTCTTACGAAAATCCTTATCCTGTCGATGAAACAGTTGGTGGAATTAC
>Ga0164315_10001540_pt1 | contig 17353 bp, 15 predicted proteins | sample GuaBasSedimGuay6_FD_113737 | JGI IMG/M metagenome (GOLD analysis project Ga0164315, IMG submission 113737) | Subseafloor sediment microbial communities from Guaymas Basin, Gulf of California, Mexico - Guay6, Core 4569-2, 0-3 cm | ecosystem: Environmental > Aquatic > Marine > Hydrothermal vents...
CAATGCCCGCAGCTTGCAACGGCAGGTCGAACAGCTGGGTCAACAGGTTGAAGAACTGGCAGCGGCTTTACCCGATGATGCCAACGCCGAGGCCTGGACCGAAGAGTTGGAACGTCTGGATGTCCGTATCACGCGGCTTGAACCTGTCAACCTGGCGGCAATTTCCGAGTATGAAGAAGAACGCAAACGCAAAGACTACCTGGATGCCCAGCATGATGACCTGATGAGCGCGCTGGATACACTTGAGAATGCGATCAAGAAAATTGACCGCAAGACCCGTACCCGTTTTAAAGATACATTTGAGAGCGTGAATAAGGGGATACAGGAGCTGTTCCCGAAGTTATTCGGTGGCGGTCATGCATATCTTGAACTGACCGGTGATGACTTGTTAACCACCGGTGTATCGATAATGGCGCGACCACCCGGTAAGCGCATCAGTAGTATTCACCTGATGTCCGGTGGTGAAAAAGCACTGACAGCCGTGGCTTTTGTATTTGCCATATTCCGCTTGAATCCGGCACCGTTTTGCCTGTTGGACGAGGTTGATGCGCCGCTCGATGATGCCAATGTTTCGCGATTTACTGCAATGGTGAAGGAGATGTCGGAGACAGTGCAGTTCATCGTGGTAACCCATAATAAAATCACCATGGAAATGGCGAATCAGCTCAGCGGTGTCACCATGCGCGAGCCAGGCGTATCAAGGCTGGTACAGGTGAACATCGATGAAGCTGCCAGGTTTGTAGGGGATTAGATCAAAATCACCTTGAGAGAGTATTGACATGGATATTTCAACCTTTAGATGGATACTGATCATTGCTGGAATTGCACTGATTGCCGGTCTTTACCTGTTTGGGTTAAGGGATAAGAAACGCAAGCCACGTGCTTCGCGCAAGCGTGTTCACGCTCAAAGAGTCAGACGTGAACCGTCACTGGAATCTGATAGTGGTGATGAGGATTCCGGCGAACATGATTTTGATGCACAGCAAGCAGAACTGGCCATTGGCGATCCCATGGATAGTGCGTCCCGTATCGAACCACAGCTTGAATCAGGACTCGATATCAAACCTAAACAACCGCAGGCGCCGCTTCCGGACCGAATCATCACACTGTTTTTGCAGGCACGTGACAATCACATCATTACCGGGATTGAACTGCTCGATGCCTCGTTGAAGTCGGGGCTTGTTTTTGGCAGTCATGATATTTTTCACCGGATCCACGAGGAAGATGTGGAGCCGGTTTTCAGTATGGCCAACCTGACGAAACCGGGTTCATTTGACAAATCAACCTGGAACACGATAGAAATCAAGGGCGTAAGCATGTTCATGACGCTTCCCGGTCCGCGCAACGCCCTGGATGCCTGGGATTCCATGCTGGCCACCAGTCGCAGACTGGCCGAATTACTGCATGCGGATTTGCTGGATGACGCCCACGAGGTGTTTACCCGTCAGCGCTCTCTGCAGATCAAGGAAGAACTACGCGAATACGAACGGCAGAAAAACCCCGGATCATGACACTGCGCGAGGCACAACAACGTGCTGATGAGCTACGGCGTTTAATCGAACAGCACAATTATCGCTATTACGTACTGGACGACCCGGAAGTCCCTGACGCCGAATATGACCGTCTGATGCGGGAACTGGAGGCGATTGAATCCAGCTACCCTGAACTCGTTACAGCCGATTCACCTACCCAGCGTGTCAGCGGTACGCCGATGGCCGGTTTTGAAACCGTTCAGCACCGGGTACCGATGTTGTCTTTGGGCAATGCGTTTTCTGAAGATGAGGTGGGTGATTTTCATCGTCGCGTTGCACAGGGTCTGGAGCAGGAAGATATCACCTACGCCGCCGAACCCAAACTGGATGGCGTTGCTATTTCACTGACCTATATCGGTGGATTGCTGACCACGGCGGCAACCCGCGGGGATGGTGAACGGGGTGAAGATGTTACGGCCAACGTACGTACCATTCGTGCAGTGCCGTTAAAGTTACATGGGGAGGACTGGCCTCCAATGCTGGAAGTGCGTGGAGAAATTTACATGCCCCGTGCCGGATTCGAAAAGTTCAACCGCAAGGCACTGGAGCGGGGTGAAAAACCACTGGTCAATCCACGCAACGGCGCCGCTGGCAGTTTGCGGCAACTGGATCCCAGGCTGACGGTGAAACGTCCGTTGGCGTTTTTTGCCTACGCAACGGCGACACGCGATTCTCTGCCGGATACGCAGTTTGATACGTTGGCCCGACTCCGTGACTGGGGCTTTCCGGTCAATCCCGAGGTCAAGCGTGTCAAGGGCCTGGCAGGTTGCCTGGATTACCACACGCGAATGGGCGCTCTGCGCCCCAACCTGGGGTATGACATTGACGGTGTAGTTTACAAGGTCGATCGTCTTGATCAGCAGGGTTTCCTGGGGTTTATCAGCAAGGCGCCGCGCTGGGCATTGGCACATAAATTTCCGGCGGAAGAAGAGATCACACGTCTGCTGGATATAGACATCCAGGTGGGCCGCACCGGTGCGCTGACACCGGTGGCGAGATTACAACCGGTTTTTGTCGGTGGTGTCACCGTCACCAATGCCACGCTTCACAATGAAGATGAAATTCGCCGCAAGGATATACGCCCCGGGGACTGGGTCGTGGTGCGCAGGGCAGGGGATGTCATTCCGGAAGTTGCGCGAGCCATTCATACAAAACGTGAAACCGAATTGCCGGAATTTCAAATGCCCGGTTGTTGTCCGGAATGCGGTTCGGCAGTTGAGAGGGTGGAAGGCGAGGCCGTCACCCGCTGCACCGGTGGTCTGATTTGCCCTGCACAAAGAAAGCACAGCATCCGTCATTTTGCCACCCGTAAAGCCATGGACATTGAAGGCCTGGGTGACAAGCTGGTTGACCAGTTAGTTGAAAAGGGATGGGTCCAGACGGTCGCGGATCTCTATCACCTGACCCATGAGCAAATTGCCTCGCTTGAACGTATGGGTGGAAAATCTGCTGAGAACCTGCTTAAGGCCCTTGAAGCCAGCAAAAAGCCGTTATTGGACCGCCTGCTCTATGCCCTGGGCATCAGGGAGGTCGGGGAGGTCACGGCGCACTCGTTGGCCAGCCATTTCGGCACGATGAAAGCGCTACAGGAAGCCAGTGAGGAGACATTGACCGAGGTCAGCGATGTGGGACCCATCGTTGCCAGTCACGTGGCAGCGTTTTTCCAGCAGGAAAACAACCGCCAGGTGATACAGGCACTGCTTGATGCAGGTGTGGAATGGCAACCCCTGGAAGACAAAACCGGTGAGCAACCCCTGGCAGGTGAGACCTGGGTACTGACCGGTGCCCTGTCCATGCCGAGAATTCAGGCAAAGAACTTGCTAGAGTCTTTGGGTGCGAAAGTGACTGGCAGTGTTTCGGCTAAAACCAGTACCTTACTGGCTGGCGAAGCGGCAGGTTCCAAGCTCACCAAGGCTCGGAAACTGGGTGTAAAAGTCATCTCAGAATCAGATTTTGTCGAGTATTTGGATACCCAGGGCATCCAGATTTCTTAAAGTTCGCTCCCTACTTGAACTGGACCTTATACACAGGCGCTGGTTGTTTTTCGGTGGTGACATAGATTGATTTGCCATCGGTGGAATAGGCGATAGCTTCGTTTTGTACGGCGGGTGGGCCAACGACTTCTTCTGGTTTTCTTTGTAGTGCGCTCAACCAGTCTTCATCCTGTTTGCGTTGAAAACGATACAGGCTGCGGTACGTGATGATTACCGCCTCACTGCCATCGGTCGAGATATCGAAACCGGTTGGTTGTGAAACAAAATCCGTTCTGCCGCCAAACTGTGCACGGTTGGCGGGTGTCGGTGGTCGTAATCTTGATATTTCGCCAAGAAATTTCAGCTGAGCGCTTTTCTGCGTCAGAGCAGTTTCGAGATCCACGGCATACAAATGAGGGGGCTTGTCTCGCTTGCTAATCAGTAGAATCTGTTTACCGATTGGGTCATAGGCCATCGATTCACAATCACGAGGGCCGTCCGGATATGTCAGTTCCAACCAGTGCTCCAGGTCCAATTCTCCATGATAGTGATCATCGTCTTCACGTTCGGGTTCCCTGGCAAAATACAACTTGATAAATTTACGTTTTGCCTTGTTGTCGCCGATATCCCCGGCGACGATCCAGCGGCCATCTTTGACCGGTACCGAGGTGATATCTTCCCAGTCCTTGTTCTTGGCGGGCTCAATTGAAAAATGTCCCAGGTTAGCACCAGTCTCGTTAATCGCGTATATACGCGATTTGCCTTCATCGTTATGTAAAAAGAAATCACCGTCACGGGAAAAACTGGCTTGCATACCGCTGGCTTCATTGAGTTTGTCGGATTTCAGCCAACCAGTACGCTCAATCGACACGGGTGACGAATCTGTACTGACCGGCTGGTTTTGGCTTTGCCTGTCGCAGGCTGAAAGCAAAAAAAGCGTGATTGGCGTAATATAAAGAAAGATTTTTTTAAACATAGCTTATTGTAGTAGGGTGGTCATGAATGTCCATTCTGCTGGTAAAATAGTTGTTGTGGACAAAAATGTTCACGAGATGGGTAATGTAAGTCTGTTCATGAGTTGCCAGGGAAACGCTGAAGATGGACTTCCCACAAATACCTAACACACACGCACTTGCCATGTTGTTGATGACAGGGCTCGCCTTGTACCTGTTTACCCGTGAGAAGATTCACCTGGAATCGTCCAGCCTTGCGATTCTGGTGATGGTGATCATCGGTTTTGAGATTTTCCCCTTCGAAGACGCACGTGGCGCCATAGAACCATTGACGTTTCTTTATGGTTTCGGCCACGAGGCGCTTGTCGCTGTGTGTTCACTGATGATTGCCGGTGAAGCACTGGTGCGTACCGGCGCCCTTGAACCGATTACCCGGCGCTTGGCAAGACTCTGGAAATGGAGTCCGAAACTGGCACTGTTACTGACCTTGGTAGTGGGTGCAGTGTTGAGTGCATTTATGAACAACACGCCCATCGTTGTGCTGATGCTGCCGATGTTAACCGGGGCCGCTTTACGCAGCAATAGACCCACATCCGGAATATTGTTGCCCATGGGGCTTGCGACCCTGGTAGGCGGCATGGGTACTACCATCGGTACATCGACCAATCTGCTGGTTGTTTCGGTCGCGGCGGAGATGGGTATGGTCCGATTTGAAATGTTCGACTTTGTATTACCCGTGTTGATCGCTGCCGGGGCCGCTATTTTATATCTGTGGTTAATTGCGCCGCTCTTGATCCCGATACGAAAACCACCGATGGCTGATATTTCCAGCCGGGTATTCCAGGCCCATTTGCTGCTTGGCTGGGGTAATCCCCTGATTGGAAAACCACTTGCAGCGGTTATCCACAAATCCGGAAATACCATGCAGGTGAAGCGTATCATCAGGGATGAACATCTGTCTATTGCACCGTTACCGGATATCCTTATCAAGGAAGGCGACAGAATCCAGGTGTCAGCCACCGCGGATATGCTGAAAGAGTACGAAGCATTGCTGGGTGCGAAGTTATTGGCCGGGCCGGAGTCTTCAAGCACCGCGCCAGTTGGAGATTTTCAGCTTGCAGAGGTCGTGGTGACGGGCGGCTCCCGTCTGCGCGGACTACGTGTGGTAGACGCCCATCTGAAAACCCATTACGGTTTGGATCTGCTTGCGGTTCATTGTGGCGGTGACGTTGTCACCTCCAGCAGGCCGGAACTGGATTTTCGTGAGCTACAGGCCAGTGATGTGTTGCTGGTAAAGGGCAGGTCAGAGGATATCCGTACCCTAAAAGCCGGCAGCGAGTTACTGGTGCTTGACAGTACGGCAGATTTGCCACGCTCTACCAAGGCGCCCCTGGCCTTGTTGATCATGGTGGCCATCATTGCACTGGCGGCTTTCGGTATTATGCCGATTGCCATGAGTGCACTCCTTGGTGCTCTGGCACTTATCGGCACCGGTTGTTTGAAATGGCAGCAGGCCAACCGGGCCCTGAGCGCGCAGGTCATATTGATAATCGTGGCATCCCTGGCCCTGGGCTCCGCCTTGATGAAAACCGGTGGCGCCGAATACCTGGCCCAGGTGTTTCTGTTTGTGACGTTTGGTCTCACGCCGGCGTGGATACTGGCATTCCTGATGTTATTGATGGCCATCCTGACCAATGTGGTATCGAATAATGCGGCCGCGGTCATTGGTACACCGATAGCGATCAGCATTGCCCAGGAGTTGGGTTTACCGTTGGAACCCTTTGTGCTGGCGGTCCTGTTTGGTGCCAACCTGAGTTTTGTCACACCCATGGCTTATAAAACCAATTTACTGGTGATGAATGCGGGTGGTTATAAGTTCAACGATTTTGTCAGGGTGGGAACCCCGTTAACCTTGCTGATGTGGGTGGTCTTGTCAGCGGTACTGACATTTGCATACCAACTGTAAAAACGCGAGACCTGTCTGGCAAGTCTCGCGCACAATTGAATAGCAGGTAGAAGCCTGGTGCTTATTTGGGTTTGTATTTGAACTTCTGTCCACCAACACTGGCTTCGAACATCAGTCCGCCATCTGCAATGGTAAATACTGCCACGCCGCCGTCGTAATTGGCGTCGGCGGAAGCACCCAGGGTGATTGCGACGGCAGATACCTGTGCACCCATTTCGAAGTTTCCACGGGTAAAATGATCGAACGCCGTTTTATCTCTGAACATGATGTATTGAGCATACACCTGGCCACCCAGTTGAAAGCCAATTGTGACCTGTGAAAGTGATGTATTACCGACTGTTGAGTCGCCGTAAATCACCAGTCCTTTCCCATGTGCACCACCGATACCAATACCACCTTTACCTACCCTCGGATAAACCGCGTACGCGTACGCGGTTTCAAACCAATTTGTCATGGTGGGGTCTGCTTCTTTGGCCTTGATGATGGCTTGTGCAACCGCGAGTTCCAGCTTATCAGTGTTGTCTGGTTCCCAGGCCTGCGCATAGGTACAGGTCAAGATCAAACTCAAGGCAATCAAAACAGTTAGTAGTTTGTTCATGATGTTCCTGCCTGAAGTGTCCGTGGTGATTTACTTGGCTGTGTATTTGAATTTCTGTCCGCCAATACTGGCTTCATACATCAGCCCGCCTTCCGCGATGGTGAACACAGCTACACCGCCGTCATAATTGGCGTCAGCTGATGCGCCCAGGGTGATAGCGACTGCAGATACCTGTGCACCCATCTCAAAGTTGCCACGGGAAAAATTATTGAATGCGGTTTCGTCTTTAAACAGGATGAACTGGGAATAGACCTGTCCACCCAATTGGAAACCTATGGTTACCTGCGACAGAGATGTGGTAGCCACGGTTTTGTCATTGAGAATAACAATGCCCTTACCATGTGCGCCACCGATGCCGATACCGCCTTTGCCGACTTTGGGGAACACCGCATAGCCATGTGCCTCTTTAAACCACTTCTCCAGGCTCGGATCTTTATCCTTGGCGTTGATGAGCGCTTGCGCAACTGCCAATTCCAGTTTGTCACTACTGTCAGGATTCCATGCCTGTACAAAGCTGCTGACAAAAATCAGGCTAAGGGTGATTAATGCAATGGATAATTTTTTCATGATGTCTCTCTGATTAACTGGGAAATTGAATGAATTAGAAGCTTATCAATATAGTCGATGCAGCCTGAAGTTACAAAGGTTGTATTCCGCACTTTGATGTTGGTGTACTTTGCTTTTCACCGTACATCTGGCGAGGGACTAAAATTCCGGGAAACCGATTTCTGAGACTGCTTCGCGACAGGTAGCAGAGGTGGCATGCGTCAGCGTACGTTGGCTGGTGTGCCAATCCATATCGATTGACTAATTCTACCGGGCCGCCAACGAGCAAGGGACCGATGATAGGGTGAGCGTGGGCATCGTAGCCAGCCATGATTTCAGCAAGCGGACTCGCAAAGAGGTTGCCAACCGAAATACCCTGGCAAATGTGCAAATTCCCATAGGTATCCACATGTACGCGCTCGGGATGACGCAGTTCCTCCCACTTGCATTCAGTAAACTGATACCACGGTTTTGGCCGGACCCTTGCTGCAAGTTTTTCGGCCGCCCGACCGCGATACAGGACGGTGGATTCATCGACGGGAAACTGACCGGTCACTACTTGCTCTGCTGATACTTCTGAGCCGGCTACTTTGATAAAATCGACCGGGATGCCCAGCTGCCCGGCAGCCTTTCGGGCAATAAATGTCTGCCGTGGTTGATCCTTACTACCGTGATAGATGTCATGGCTGATTGAAAGGTCTTCCACGACACCTGCAAATGGTTGTAAGCAGGTCATGGCTTCTTCATCACTCGCCGCCCAAAAGGCATTGCTGACTATTCCAACCTTGAAACCACGCTCATGCGCCAGTTGCACACCGGAGCAGAGTAATTCGTAGTAGAGGAATGGTTCACCACCTTCAAAATAAATCCACTCGATCGTGCCTGCTTCCTCAGCCTGCTGCAGGATCAATTCGATGGTTTCATAGCTCATGGTGCCATTCTGCGAGGGACCACCCCAGACAAAACAATGATCGCACTCATAGTTGCATTCATAGGTCAGCAATAAATGCAAACCGGTTAGTGGTGTAGATTGGATAGCGGTAGAAACAGCCATGTCAGACCTGTATTCCAATGTGTGCAGAAAGTATAAACCACTTGGGCTCTCGTATGGGCCAGTCCCAATTACTGTATCCACGGATATGGCGATCATCTCGGTGACATGAAACACCACTTTTGCTCTTGCCTATGTGCATTTTTTACGACATGAATCAGGTGTCCCGGAAGAGCAGTATAAAAGTGATGTAAAAAGCACAGGTAGTGTTATCATCTTGGCGCCATCATTGTCCGGTCTGGCTGTGTTGAGCGCACCCATTGTGGTACTGCTGGCTGCATTTGTGAATGCCAACCGGGGTTCCGTTGCGTGGGGTTTCAAAACCATAAACTGCAATGTCCAAAAGAAGGAAGCTGTGAAAATGTCAAAGATATTAGGTGCGAATTCAGAAGTCGGTACACTTAAAACGGTGATGGTTTGCAAACCGGGATTGGCGCATGAACGTCTAACTCCCAGCAATTGTTCGGACCTGCTCTATGACGATGTCATCTGGGTGCAGCAAGCCAGACGGGATCATTTTGATTTTGTCTCTAAGATGTCCGATCGCGGTGTCAACGTTTTGGAGATGCACGACCTGCTTGAAACCGTACTGGGAATGCCAGATGGGCGCAAATATATCCTCGACAGGAGGATTACACCGGGGTTTGTGGGATTGATGGCGTCAAGGGTTATACGCCCGTGGCTGGATGAAATGCCTGCACAACAGTTGGCGAAGCATTTGATCGGCGGCTTGGCGCCAAGCGAGATGCCATTTTCAGATGATCGAATTTTCACATCCTTCACCGATGATGATGGTTTTGTACTGCCACCTTTACCCAATACCACGTTTACCCGTGATACTACCTGCTGGATTTACGGCGGCGTCACGCTGAATCCAATGTTCTGGCCTGCGCGTAAGCAGGAGACCCTGTTGACCGCAGCGATTTACAAATACCACCCATTCTTCACTGAAAGAGAATTCGAAATCTGGTGGGGTGATACGGATGTGGATCAGAAGCTGGCCTTCGTAGAGGGTGGTGATGTCATGCCGATTGGCAATGGTTGCGTGTTGATTGGGATGGGTGAACGCACCACTCACCAGGCAGTCGGCCAGATGGCAGAAGCACTATTGACCAAGGGAGCAGCAACACGGGTGGTTGCGTGCCAGATGCCGCATTCGCGCGCAGCCATGCATCTGGATACCGTGTTTTCCCTGTGTGATATTGACAAGGCCACCGCCTATTTTGATATCTGTAACCAGATAGAGTGCTTCAGTCTCCGGCTTAGTGATAAAGATGGTGAATTGGATATTTACCATGAGAAAGGTCACCTCTTCGACGTGGTGGAAGACTGCCTTGGCATCAAGAAACTGGAAATTGTGCAAACCGGCGGTAACCGCTTCCAACAGGAAAGAGAGCAGTGGGACGATGGCAATAACGTGGTCGCCCTGTCACCGGGCGTGGTTCTCGGCTACGACCGCAACACCTATACCAATACCCTACTGCGTAAAGCCGGTATAGAGGTACTCACTATTTCAGCTTCCGAGCTGGGTCGCGGGCGCGGTGGCGGTCACTGCATGACCTGTCCTATTGAGCGTGAAGCGATTTAGCCTGCATTAATAAAAATGATATTCCGTAAAATTTATAGGAGAAACTCTGATGGCATTTAATCTCAAGAATCGTAGCTTTCTCAAGTTACTCGATTTTTCAAACCGGGACATGACCTATATACTTGATCTTGCACGGGACCTGAAGTGTGCCAAGTATGCAGGTACCGAAGTACAGCAACTTCGTGGTAAAAACATTGCGTTGATTTTCGAAAAGGCATCGACAAGGACGCGTTGCGCCTTCGAAGTGGCGGCCTATGATCAGGGTGCCAATGTCACCTATCTCGACCCGTCTGGATCCCATATGGGCAAGAAAGAATCGGTCAAGGATACCGCCCGTGTACTGGGCCGCATGTATGACGGTATTGAATACCGGGGTGCGGGCCAGGTGATCGTACAGGAGTTGGCGGACTATGCCGGTGTGCCGGTTTTTAACGGACTGACCGACGAATTTCACCCGACCCAGATGTGTGCTGACCTGATGACCATGCGTGAGTATGTATCGAAACCGTGGCACGAAATTTCCTACGCCTATGTCGGTGATGCGCGTTCAAATATGGGCAACTCCCTGATGATCGCCGGTTGCCTGATGGGTATGGATGTGCGTATTGCAGCGCCCAGGCATCTGTGGCCGGATGAGGAGTTGCAGAAACGGGCGCGTAAACTCGAAAAACTCAACGGCGGAACACTGACCCTGACCGAAGATCCGGTCGAAGCGGTTCAGGGCGTGGATTTCATACATACCGACGTGTGGGTGTCCATGGGTGAGTCGGCGGAAACCTGGGGCGAACGGATCAAGCTGCTCAAACCCTACCAGGTCAATGCACAATTGATGACCGCAAGCGGTAACCCCAGGGTACGCTTCATGCACTGCCTGCCGGCGTTTCATAACCTTGAAACAGAGGTCGGCCGGGATATTTTTGAAAAATTTGGTATGGACGCCCTGGAAGTAACCGAGGAAGTCTTTGAATCCGAGGCCGGTATCCAGTTCGAGCAGGCAGAGAATCGCGTTCACTCTATCAAGGCAATACTGGTTGCAACACTGGGTAGCCAATGATTATGGCTACCGTTTTGCAGCAAGCTGCCATTAAAGAGAGGATAAACCGATGAGAGTTGTCGTGGCACTGGGTGGAAACGCTTTATTGCAACGTGGCCAGGCTTTGAGCGCTGAAAACCAGCGCCAAAATATTCGTGTGGCTGCCGGGCAACTCGCCGAAATTCATGAACACCATGAACTGGTCATTGCGCACGGCAATGGACCGCAGGTCGGTTTGGCGGCGTTAATGGACGCCGCTTACACGGATGTTGATCCGTACCCTCTTGATGTTCTGGGTGCAAAAACCATCGGTATGATCGGTTATATCATCGAGCAGGAGCTGGGTAATATCATCCCTTTCGAGGATCATATTATTACGGTTCTCACCCAAATCGTTGTCGACCCTGCCGACCCCGCTTTTCAGAACCCAACCAAACCAGTGGGCCCTGTTTATGATAAGGCGGAGGCGGAAAAGCTTCAGAGGGAAAAGGCTTGGGCCATGGCGCCCGACGGGGAATATTTCCGCAAGGTCGTGCCCTCTCCCTTGCCGCAACGAATCATCGAGATTGATACGATCAGAATGCTGGTGGATAACGGTGTTGTGGTTATCTGCGCCGGTGGCGGTGGCATCCCGGTTGCTTATGATGATGAACGAAAGTTATTTGGTGTCGAGGCGGTTATCGACAAGGATTTGGCCAGTGGCCTGTTGGCCAAAGGGCTGGATGCTGAAATGTTTGTCATGTTGACAGACGTGCCCAATGTTTATGTCGATTTTGGAACTGAAAACCAGAGGTCGATCAGGGCTGCTCACCCGGATGCCATTGAAGCCCTGGATTTCGCGGCAGGATCAATGGGTCCAAAAGTGATCGGTGCCTGTCAGTATGTTCGTGAAACCGGTTTTAAAAGTGCCATCGGCCAGCTTTCTGACCTGGCGGCCATCATGTCGGGTGAGGCAGGTACGCTTATTTCGAATGAAATTGACGGCATTGAATACGGAAAATAAAAAACGGGGGAGACCGGTCACCCAATGACTGCATTCGCTGTATTCCAGAGTGGTTAAGCGCTGGCGGTCCTTATTTCTAGCCACTTTCCCCATACTTTTCTGTGTTATCCAATGATCCCATAAACAAAAACAGGAACTTAACATTGCTGCTAAGTTCCTGTCTTTGTTTTTGAATTTGGCTCCCCGAGATGGACTCGAACCAACGACCTAGTGATTAACAGTCACCCGCTCTAACCAACTGAGCTATCGGGGAATTGTGTAAGGCGCGGTATTTTGCGTATTTTGAGGGGATGAGTCAAGGACAATTTGCATTGGTTTTTGAACTATTTGTTTGCTGGCGGATTCTTCCGGAATTGGACACGGCAATTGCAGCGGCCTTTTCGGCTCCACGACTATCGCAAAACAGGATACTGATGTTGCTTCCCGGGGCGGTACCGTTTGGGAAGAAACGCAGGTGATTACGTGAGCGGGAACTGTTGATAGTCAGTAGTTCTACCGCGCCTGCGTGCTTGAGTAATGGTTCACCTTCCTGTTTATGCCGGTCTCCATTGAGGTCGGCAAATACGATCCACCCCTGCTGCCAGTTTGATTCTCCGGAGCAATCACTGGCGTCAGTGGCAGGGCAGATGATGGTCTGGATGTTGTGGCTGATGGCTCGACTCCGTGCCAGGTTCAGGTCTGTTTGCAGCACGTCCATCGCGGTTCGCATACGCAGGTTCCAACTGTAGTTTTTGAAGGATGGAACGGCAGTAGCCAGAAGTATGGCAGCGATGGCCATGGTGACCAGCAACTCGAGTGCAGTGATGCCGTGTTGTTGGGGCCTTTTCATGAGTTGAGGTTACACGGGGTAGAGTACCGGCGGGAATGGCAGATATTGGCTTGTTGATGTAGTCCGGGGTGTTAAAAGGCGTAGGGTGTGCGACGAGTTATGCGATCGCGTCTTTGATTCGCGCGATACCGGTCTGCAGGTTTTCCATGCTGGTGGCGAACGAAAGCCGCAGGTGTCCTGGTGCGCCAAAGGCCGTTCCCGGGACCAAACTTACAGCGGCATTTTCGAGCAGCCAGGCAGCCAGTTCGACATCGTCACGGATATCAGGCATACGCGCAATCACTGCTTTAAAAGAAGGGAATGTGTAAAAAGCGCCATCGCAGTCCTCGCATTCAACACTATCAATCTGGTTCAGGGCATCGTGCAGGTATTCATATCGACGTTTGTATTCGGTCCGCATTTGCGTGATGCAATCCTGTGGACCTTCGAGTGCGGCGGTTGCAGCAGCCTGGGAGATTGAGCAGGCGCCCGAGGTGCTTTGACCCTGGACTTTACGCATGGCCGTAATCATATCCTGCGGTCCCGCTGCATAACCAATTCGCCAACCTGTCATTGCGTAGGCTTTTGAAACACCGTTGATCACCACGGTACGTCCGGTCAGTTCCGGACAGACATTCAGCAGTGTGCAAAATGGTTTCTCGCCCCAGTAAATATGTTCATAAATATCGTCACAGACGATCATGACTTTCGGGTGTTCGATAAGCACATCAGCCAATGCACGGTACTCTTCGGCGGTGTAAACCTTGCCGGTCGGGTTGGAGGGTGAGTTGATGATCAACAAGCGGGTTTGATTCGTCAGTGATGACTGTAACTGCTTGGCGGTGATTTTGAAATCGGTCGCAGCAGTCGCATTCAGTATCACAGGCTGACCATCGGCCAATTTGATCATGTCCGGATAGGAGACCCAGTAAGGCGCCGGCAGGATGACTTCATCATCCGGATTGAGGAGGGAGACAAGTAGATTAAACAGGCATTGCTTGGCGCCATTGGCTACGATGATTTGCGCGGCGCTGTAATCGAGTTGGTTTTCTTCACGAAACTTCCGCACAATTGCATTTTTTAGTTCCGCTGTTCCATCCACCGGCGGATATTTTGTTTTTCCCGCGTCTATGGCTTCGACAGCAGCTTTCTTGATGTGATCAGGCGTATCGAAATCCGGCTCACCGGTTCCCAGTGAAATGATATCCCGGCCCTGCGCCCGAAGTTCTGCAGCCTTCATGCTAACCATGATGGTTGCGGATGGCTTGATTTGGGAAACCCTGTTGGATATTTTATATGACACGTGTGTAGCCCCCCTGGGGTTAAAAGCGCGTGACGGTCACGCGCTACCCCAATAAACTCAATAGATCCGCAAAGAGATGCGCACCTGACATACTCACTATAGTAACAACTTCACTTGCAGAAGGACGGGTTTAATCGTCCTTCTGCGTGTCTGTAAATTACTTGGCCAGAGGTATCTCCGATGCCAGTTGCAAGTCGATGGCGGCGTCGAGCTTGTTTTCGATCTGGATGATGCGCATGACTTTTTGTGCCGGCATGAATTTATTGATTTCCTTGGCAAAGTTCTGCTTGATAACAAGATTCTGCATCCGGATTGAGAAGGAGTCCGTCATCAATTCCGAGGCTTTTTGATCGGTCATTTCCTCGTAGTTCGTGGCAAAGTCCTTGATAAGAGCCAGTTTTCTGTCGCCATTGGCTGCTATCGCGGCACGGTATTCTTTCCATTTGGACCAGAATGCTGCACTTTCATCAGCGGTGAAAGTCATATTACCCATCAGGACGATCTTTCGGTCTGTATGGGCTGACTGGCGTACCAGTGCAATTTGCTCATCCAGCGCGGTTTGCGCTGAGGCAGTTGTTGAGAGTGACAAAAACAGAATCAGGGCAGAAAGAAATTTCATGGGTTCTCCAGCGAGCTTTAATTTTAAAAGGGGCGCTATAATAGCAAGTTTGGCCGCTCAAACAGAGTCTTACTTTGAAAAACAAATCCTTCAAACTTTTCAGTGAATACCAGCCACAGGGTGACCAGCCAGAGGCGATACGCGCACTGACCAGTGGTTTACGCGGCGGTATGCAGCATATGACCTTGTTGGGTGTAACGGGTTCGGGTAAGACCTTCACCATGGCTAACGTTATCCAGGAACTGCAGCGGCCAACCCTGGTGATGGCACCCAACAAAACACTGGCTGCACAGCTGTACGGCGATTTTCGTGGTTATTTCCCGGAAAACGCAGTTGAATATTTTGTTTCTTATTACGATTATTATCAGCCAGAAGCCTATGTGCCGTCCTCTGATACGTATATCGAGAAAGATGCATCCATCAACGAACATATCGAACAAATGCGTCTGTCGGCCACCAAGGCGCTGCTGGAACGTCGTGACACCATTATTGTATCCACGGTCTCCGCGATTTACGGCCTTGGAGATCCGACCCAATACCTGAGCATGGTGTTGCATTTATCGGTTGGTGAAGTCATCAACCAGCGGGGTATTCTGCGACGTTTGGCCGAAATGCAATACAGCCGCAATGATATGGAACTACGCAGGGGTACTTACCGGGTGCGTGGTGAGGTCATTGATATATTCCCCGGTGACGAGGAAATACGGGCGATACGTATTGAACTGTTTGACGAGGAAATAGAAAACATTTCCCAGTTTGATCCGCTCACCGGTGAAGTGGTTAAGAAAATGCAGCGGGTGACCGTTTATCCCAAGTCGCATTACGTGACACCACGTCAAACGGTTATCGACGCGACTGCCGCGATCAGTGCAGAACTGAAGGAACGACTGGCGTACCAACGTGACAACCAGCAACTGGTCGAAGCTCAGCGTCTGGAGCAACGCACGCTTTATGACCTGGAGATGATGCTGGAGTTGGGGTATTGCAACGGCGTCGAGAACTATTCGCGTCACCTGACCGGTCGTGGAGCAGGTGAGGCACCACCAACCCTGTTTGATTACCTGGCCGATGACGCATTGCTGATCCTGGATGAAAGTCACGTGATGGTTCCACAACTTGGCGGTATGTATAAAGGTGACAGGTCGCGCAAGGAAAACCTGGTTACTTACGGTTTCAGGCTGCCTTCGGCATTGGATAACCGGCCACTCAGGTTTGATGAATGGGAACAAAAGGCTGGTCAGACCGTTTTTGTTTCAGCCACACCGCGGCCCTATGAAATGGAACTCGCAGAGGAGATCGTTGAGCAGGTGGTACGTCCCACAGGTTTGATTGATCCCGAGGTGGAAATACGTCCGGTGGCTGATCAGGTGGATGATGTGCTGTCAGAGATTTCCCGGCGAACTGCCGTGGGTGAAAGGGTGCTGATTACTACCCTGACCAAACGCATGGCCGAGAACCTGACCGAATACCTGGCAGATCATGGTGTAAGGGTGAGGTATCTGCACTCGGATGTGGATACTGTTGAGCGGGTTGAAATCATACGCGATCTGCGCCTGGGTGAGTTTGATGTGCTGGTGGGTATTAACCTGCTCAGGGAAGGCTTGGATATGCCGGAGGTGTCCCTGGTCGCGATACTGGATGCTGACCGTGAAGGATTCCTGCGCTCGGAATCTGCGTTAATCCAGACCATAGGCCGTGCAGCAAGAAATCTCAAGGGCAAAGCGATACTCTATGCAGACAAGATGACCGGTTCCATGCAACGTGCCATCGACGAGACTGATCGGCGTCGTGAACGTCAGAGGGAGTACAACAAAGAGCATGGAATTACGCCAAAAAGCATCATCAAGGCAGTCTCCGATATCATGGAAGATGCACGTTCATTGTCACCTGCGGAGAGAGATCAGCAACGCAAGGTGGCAGAAACTGCAGCCCAATACCAGCACATGCAACCTGCCGAGTTGGGCAAATCAATTGCAGAGATGGAATCGAAGATGATCCAGCATGCCCAAATGCTTGAGTTCGAAGAGGCTGCAGAAATCAGGGATCAGATTAAACGCTTGAGAGAGCAGGTATTAAGAACATAAACCATAAAGGTTGTTAATTGTGCAAACCTGAAACAATCGCGCCGCACATCCATGTGCTCCATCGCGACATACCGTTCATCCTGAACATAACTCACCCAAATTAACATCCAACCACACCAAGCGGTGGTCTGAAGCATCAACCAGGTCGTGGCCAAATTCGTCCATGGCCGGCCAGTATACGCCGCAGCCAATCACATTCAGAGTGGTGGATGGTAATACGTAATCAATGCGCATATTACCCGTGTATTTATCATTGAAGTCACCCGTATCTGAAGCTGGATTGCCCCGCTGCTGCA
>Ga0164315_10001541_pt1 | contig 17352 bp, 14 predicted proteins | sample GuaBasSedimGuay6_FD_113737 | JGI IMG/M metagenome (GOLD analysis project Ga0164315, IMG submission 113737) | Subseafloor sediment microbial communities from Guaymas Basin, Gulf of California, Mexico - Guay6, Core 4569-2, 0-3 cm | ecosystem: Environmental > Aquatic > Marine > Hydrothermal vents...
CCTTAAGCTCCTCCCTCGTGAAATTTGAAAAAACACCCGAAATTACAAATGCTTTCTCCTTAAGAACCAACGTCGTTTCGCCCCCTTCAGGTTTGTCAATTTCCATTTTCAAACCATATGCTTTCAGGCGGGTAATGAGGTTTATATGCTTTTCATTACTGAAATACCTTATGACACTATGGGCAATAATCTCACCTATCTCGGGAACCTCAATCAGAGTATCATAGTTTGCCGCCGCTAAATTATCAATATTTTCAAAATAATCCGAAAGTTTGGTTGCTACAGTTGCCCCAACATAGCGTATTCCTAAACCAAATAACAAATTTGCAAACGGTCTGGACTTAGATTTTTCAATGGAAGCAAGAATATTACTTGCGGATTTTTCCCTCAAACTTCTAACTACCTCCCCGCCACGCTTTTCTGAATAAATTCTGAACTCCAACCCATTTAGGTCATTATATGTGAGTTTATAAAGATCAGCAACATTTGAGATCTTATCCCTATCGAGTAATCCCCTGATGGTTTCAGGGCCAAGGCTTTCAATATTCATTGCAGATCGCTGAATAAAATGCTGGATCCGGCCTAAGATCTGGGGTGGACAACCCATTTCATTTGGACAATAATGCGCTACTTCTCCTTCTATTCTTACTAATGGCGCTTTACACTCCGGACAAAGGGTGACAAATTGCACAGGCTCCAGTCCTGATTCCCAATTATCCAGATCAACTCCGGTAATTTTGGGTATGATCTCCCCTCCCTTTTCCACAAATACATTATCCCCAAGCCGCAATCCCAACCGTTCAATTTCATTTGCATTGTGTAGTGAGGCCCGTCTTACAGTTGTGCCTGCAAGGAGAACAGGCTCCAGTTCTGCCACAGGTGTGATAGCACCTGTTCTGCCTACCTGATACACTACCTGATTCAAACGAGTTGAAGCTTGCTCAGCCTTGTATTTATAAGATATGGCCCATCTCGGATTTTTTGCCGTACTGCTCAACAGACGCTGTTGTGACAAATCATTAACCTTTATTACAATGCCATCTGTTTCGAGAGGCAGCTCATGTCTTTTGTGTTTCCATTCCTCTATGTAACTAAAAACTTCTTGCATATTAGCACATTTCCGGTAGGTAGGTGATACATTGAATCCAGACGCTTCCATCAATTTAATGGCTGCTTCATGGGTATGGACCACCTCCTCTTCACTTAAAAAATAATAAAGATAACAATCGAGCTTCCGGCTTGCTACAATTCCGGAATCCCGCATTTTAAGTGTCCCTGATGTGGTATTCCTCGGGTTGGCAAGCAGATCTTCCCCCCGGCTTCTTCGCTCCTCATTCAAATCCAGAAATGTCTTTTTAGGCATAAAAACCTCGCCCCGCACTTCAAAAGCAGATGGCAATCCCTCAACGGACTTCACCCTCAACGGAATCGTACGGATAGTTTTTACATTAGCTGTAATATCATCTCCCCTGACACCATCACCCCGGGTTACACCCCGCTGCAGCACTCCGTTCTCATACCACAAACTGATGGCAACCCCATCAAATTTCAACTCACATATATACTCGTATGATTCGTCTTCGAGACCCTTTGCCACCCGTTTATCAAAATCTAATAATTCCTCCCTGGAATAAGTATTGGCAAGCGAAAGCATCGAAAAACGATGATATACCGTTTCAAAAGTCTTTGTAATGCTTCCTCCCACTCGTTGTGTTGGCGACCAGGATACTTTTAGTTCTGGAAATTCATATTCCAGATCCTCCAACTGTCGAAGCAGATGATCAAATTCCTCATCGGTTATCTCTGATCGGTCTTCCTGATAATAAGTAGAATTATAATAATCTATCTTTTCGATCAATGCCCTGATCTTCTCTTTAGCTTCTGCACTGGTCATTGTTTATATACTCAATTAAATCTAGTAACATGCTTCAGTGGCTATCACCCTCAAGCATGTATATTTAACATACATTTTTATGCAATTTAGGCAAAATGGAGGATTTACCGATAATGGTATGATTTATAATAAAGGGCATTGCAGATTTTTCAAAATAAAGTAACTTTAAATTTTCTAAATCAGTATAAATCATGATTCTGCTTTTTTATAACAAAACTATATTTTCATGAAATATTCGCTTCTATTTTTGCTGTTATTCGCCACTATTAATTTTTCATCCTGTAATAAGACAGTAAAAGATAAAAAAACAGTCCAAAAGCCTAACATTTTGCTCATTTTCACAGATCAGCAAAACATAAAGATGATGAGCTCAATGGGGAATCCTTACTTGAGTACTCCAAATATGGATAAACTGGCCAGAGAAGGGGTTATGTTTGCTCAATCCTATTGTACTTCACCGGTTTGCGGACCGGCACGAAGCAGTATCATCTCTGGCCGTATACCCCACGAAACCGGTGTAGAATGGAATGGCGACTCCATGAATCCCAATATTGTAAATGCAGGAGAAATATTTCGTAAGGCCGGATATAATACAATCTGGGCAGGAAAATGGCATCTGCCGGAAAGCTATCCTCAGCGTGCGGCCTCTAAACAAAAGGAAATCCGTGGCTTTGATCCTCTACCTTTCCGCGACCCGGAAATAAAAAACTGGATGCTTGGCGCTGAAACGGACTCGCCTCTAACAGAAGCTGTTGTAGATTCTATTGGCCAATATGATAAGGAATCACCATTTTTTCTTGCTGTCAGTTATCATAACCCTCATGATATTTGCTTTTATCCCCGTAAGGTTGGCTGGGTAAGTGAAAATGATTCATTGCTGGAGATCAGGCATTACGGTTTTAAATACCGTTTGCCAGACCCCATTGCCATACATCCCGATCATTTCACTAACCTTCCACCACTACCCCCCAATCATGAAATTGGCCTGGGAGAACCCTCATTTGTGTCTGATAAAAGGAAAGATCACGATGTTTATGGTATGGAAACGAAGCTGGCAAATATGGAATTCTCCGAAAAAGAGTGGCGGGGTTACTTCAATGCCTATTGCCGGCTAACGGAAATGGTGGATGAAACAAACAGGAGATACGCTTGAGATCTTCAATTAAATAATAATTCCGTAGTTATGAGACTGTTCTCTAGCAAGTTAACTATGAGAAGGAACGTTTGACGGTATCCAGTCTTCAGTCTTCATTATCTGCCGACTGCCTACTGTTTACTGATTTGACTGGTTAATAAACACTACTTACCATCCCAACCGGCAATCCTGGCCAGTATCCACCACATGGCAAAAGCCTTACGGTTAGCAGTAATGTGTTGCGAATTGTGTGCGCCAAACACTACATTTCCACCGGGTAATTCCCTATTGTCATACCAATCAGTTCCTTTGGAATGCGCGTCTTGCCAATCCTTATAGAAATTGCCTCCATAGGCATCAGAATACCCATCATCGGTGGCGTCTTCCCAATATTTACCTTCCATATCATGGGTGTCTATTGCATAGTAATCGAGGCAATATTGTTTGTTATTTATACAATATTCCGTAATCAAATCTGCCTGGTTCTTTGGTTTCTTATCACCTACATTGCCACCATAATTAGCATGGCCAGTCATAAAAATGAATGTCACAACATTTTCCCGCTGGTCCTGACCACTGCCGATTTTTGATCCTCCAGGCCCGTATTCAGAAATTAGCTGCCCCATTCCCGGCAGGTAATTCACTTCAGGGTGATGCCCCGCAATATTGCACCACGACCACATTATTACATTGATACGGTCATTGGCAGGATCATTAAGATAGTTGCGGGTAGCCTGAATGAAGGCTGTCTCATTTCTACTTAGATCTGAAGCATCCACACCTGCCTCCGCATAAGCGGATAATACATTATCATTAAAGTCCAGCTTGTTTGCCTGTTGATCTTTATTTGTAATGCCAAATAACACATCATCTCCCGGTTTAAACTCAGGTAATCCAAAAACACCCCTTGCTGCCTGTGTTCCATGTGATGTGTGCTGATATGCAATGTGGAGGTTTTTTCTGGCCTTGTCAATATATTCTTTTGGGATAGCCCGAAGTACTGCATCGGTAGCCACCAGTTGATTGCCAATAAATTCCGTACCCGTAGGTGGATTTGGTAAATTTTCTTCAGGATCATTATTCAGGCACCCTGTGGTGAAAACTATTACAACAGATAATGTTAATATTAAAACAAGTGGATTTTTCATACTTTTAATTTTTTATTTTGTTTCTTTAAAATTTATGAACAATTGTAATTACACTTCACTACCGTTCTCAAATGAATATGCGGTGATGATTCCTTTTTCAAATTTAAACTAATTTTTTATTTCCCTCTAATCCTAACCGTATTATCAGCCCATGAAACTCTTGCAGTATTAACTGCCCGGATAAACGAAAACGTAGTGTTTTCTTTCCGTAATGAGCATTACTGCATCATCAATATATTCCCACACCTCTTTGGGAAGTGTTTTCATCTGCTACACTTTTAGGTTAAGTGTGTCAAATCATAACGTTATCCGGGCATTTTTATTTTTCAACCCGATAATTCCGCAGGTCATCGAGATTTTTTGGTTAAATCAAATCAATGTATTCTATTTGAATAATCAAAAAAACCTATGATGAAAAAGCACAGATTTTCCAATCAAATAGCAATTTTTGCAACTGTTCTTCTGTTTTCAGGATGTGGAATTTTCTCATTGCATCCACTTTATCATAAGGAAGACCTTAAAAAATATAGATACGCAACTCCCTCACAGTCTGTTTGTCAGGACACATAAATCTTTTATTATTTCACTGGTGCATTTAAATACCTCGAAGGAAACCAGGTAAAAATTGGTGAAGAATTTCTACCCATTGGCCTCACTTATAAAGATTTACTCCTCAAGGCACTTGATCTGAAGAATAAATGATATATAAAAATGGATAAATATATTTCAATGAAGTGCTGCACACCTTTTAAAGGTTATTTTAAAGAGACACGTAGTAACATAATGTCTCAATATTACTTATCTTTGTTTAAGAAGCAAGTAATAAACAATGCCAGAAAATTTTGATAAAGATAAGTTGGTGTCATTTTGGATTGATAGTTCAGATAAGGATTACAAGACAATGGAGACCTATTTTTAACAAAAAATTATAGTTGGGCGTTGTTCATAGGTCACATTGTGATTGAGAAATTATCAAAAGCATTATATGATAACAACATTGGAGATTATCCACCTTTAATACATGATTTGAGGCGAATTGTAGAAAAATCCGGTGTAGAATTGAGTCATGATAAAAAAATTATCTTAGATAGTATTACAAGATTTAATATCAGAGCAAGATATGATGATTTTAAACAGAGTTTTTATAGCTTAAGTACTCAAGAATTTACCGAGGAATGGATTGAAAAAATTAAGGAATGTAGGCAATGGATAAAGTCAATGCTTTAAAATTGAGTGCTAGATATTTACAGCGTTTAAGAGATAATGATATTAAATTCTCTGAGGCATGGCTTTTTGGCTCATATGCCCAAGGTCGTCAACATGATAATAGTGATATTGACATTGCCATTATTTTTGATGATTGTGAGATAATTAGTTTTGATACAGAAGTAAAGTTAATGGTTGTCAGGGATGGAGAAGAAACATTAATTGAACCACATGCTTTTACTAAAAATGAATTCGATGTCAAGATTCCAATAATCAATCAAATAATTAATAATGGCGAGAGGATAGTTATATAAACTAAGCTGAATAATAAAATTCCCAACATTCAATCATTGCAATATCCGTTGCTGATCATCTGACAATTGTTTTTGGAGTAGATCATAACTAATATCCTGAACATCACAATTTTCATCAATTGCCTGCACAGCTGCTGACCCTGCACTCTGACCCAAAATCATGAATACTGGTTCCATCCGGATCGATCCGTAAGCAATATGTGAACTTGATAAGCAAACAGGCACGAGCAAATTACCGCATTCCTTCTTCTTTGGTGTGATAGCCCCGTATGCAATAGTGTACGGATCATGTGGATGAACACCTATATCTCCCTCATTCTGAACAAATCCTTCAGGAGTCACAATGCGCTGAACATTGTGTGAATCCATGGTATAGGAACCCATTCCTATTGGCTCCGGCACTTCCCTGCGCCCAAGAATATCTTGTTCGGTCATAACATAACTCCCAATCATACGTCGCGCCTCACGTACATAGATCTGATGTGGCCAGTTGTCATGATCCAAAAATTCATCTTTTGCCAATCCCCAGTTATTCATTTCCTCTCTTATGTCAGATGGAACCCTTGGATCATTTGCAAGAAAATACATCAATCCTTTTTGATAAGTCTCATGTTCACCTATAATCTCCTTCCTTCGTTTATAGGTCGCTTCGGGATAGTCGTAGTTCATGCCAATATTGTCCGTACTAAAAGGGCCATGGTTGTTCGTGTCTGTTTTAGCATTGGGAATGGCATCAAATTTTTGGAACACCTCATTCCAGCCGGATTCCAATACCCGTGCCAGTAGTTCATATTGACCGGCATCATAACCATCAGGTTTTGGAAAAGTTTTACGATTGGCCGGATTATTGGTCAGACACATTCGAAAACAATAGGCCTGAATTTTTTGATCTCCTGTCCCATTTTCTCCTATTGATCCACCTGAAATCCATGGGAGCAAACCATCGTCCGGATCTCCTGGTCTTTTATAGGAAGATATGTCTGTTTTAAAATAATGTCCGTGATGAAAAATACCAAATTGCACGCCATTCCATTGTTCCTCGTAAACATCATTACCCTCCCTGCCTACAGTGTAACTAACTCCGGCCGCAGCCATCAAATCCCCTTCATAGGTAGCGTCAAGAAATATTTTTCCCTGAAAGATTTTCCCATTTAGGGTAGTGATCGATTGTATCCGCTTATCTGATATTTTTACGCCGTTTTCGCGATCCAGACATATTTCTCGAAAAACAGGAATGTGGCTCTCCTTCACCAAATCCTCAAAAACTTCTTCAGCCACATGGGGTTCAAACAACCACATTGTGCCTGCCGCATCATCCATTGCCGCTATCCCCTGTCCCTTGTTGCCAAATTCTGATTGTACTTGCCATTTCCACGATTCAGGCTTCTTATAATGCTGCCATATCCGGTGATAAAATTCTCTCGCCATGCCACCCACAACTTCCTTGTTCCCAACATCTGTATAACCAAGCCCGCCTGAAGTCATCCCGCCAAGATGTTTGTCAGGACTTACCAACACAACAGTTTTCCCCATCCGTGCAACCTGTACTGCTGCTATAACTGCTGCGGAAGTTCCGCCATACACAACCACATCGGCTATATATACATTTTGTTTATCAGGCGTTCGACAAGAAACAATACCAATAAACAGCAACGTCAAAAAAACATAATTTTTTCTCATAATTGATTTTGTTTTACAAATGCTCTTTACCTCACCACCATCCTCACCTCTTTATTTCCATCGAGCTCAACTATCCTCTTATTCTTTCCGGCCACAACAGTATATGGCGAGGAATAATAATTATCAATACCTAATACATGAAATTCCTCCAATTCTACTTCCAGCATTCCTTCCTCATCTGTTTCGCCACTGAAAACCTCCTCCCTGTTCTTGTCAAATATTCTGACTACTTCTCCTGACACCGGAATCCCTTTTCTATCTGTCACACTTATTTTCAAGGTCCAGTACACCGAATAGCTGTTTGTCTCTCCATAAATATCCACATCAAAATCCGTATTGATAAATTCATTCGAACGAAATTCAATGTCCTTAGCTTCCGCACCGGACCATCCGATCCTGAAGGGTTTAAAGTCATCTTCAGCATACTGTGATTTTATGATCGTGTTGTTATAAATTTTGGTATTCCTGGCACTGCCATAGCGGTTGCCTATCCAAGCTGCTGGGACATTGGTCGTGATCCGGTTGTTATAAAAAAAACCTCCTCCCTCCAGATGCCCTCCGATAATATAGAAAGCGGCAGTCTCAGCCTTTGATGCAGGATCCATATCATGAACAATAATTTCGTTGCCAAAAACTTCATTTACCCCCGCACTCGCACTATAGAAAAAAGCCCAGGTCATTGGAGTATAATCCGGATATTCCGGAAAATCCTTTCCTGTAATAAAAAATTGATTGTTATACACCTTGTTTCCATAGCACCCTCTCGGATCACCCGCCGGGGATCCATAGTCAGCTATCCGGATGGCAGTGGTGCTAAACTCCTGATCACCGTACTCACAAGTAGGCGGAGAGGGCTCAATACGGAATATATTGTTAAAGATCTCTATTCTTTTATGACGGAAAATCTCGATACCGGAGCCTACTTCCGGTTCAAAACGATTTTCAAAAATCTTCGAGTCATCGCCCATTGCCATTACACTGTAATGGTTGGTCACCATCTGACGGTTTACAAAAAGGTTGTGGTGAATACTTGAATGTTCTCCTTTAAAAGATAAGCAGCCCTGCCCTCCGTAAAATTCACAAAATGATACTTCCGAGCAACCCCGGCCAACAAGATCAACACCATAGAATTCTGCTCCGTGACGGTTGATGATGAATGGTGACTCGACATCAAATGTGCAATTTGTGATATTTGCAGCCGGCACATCCACGGCACAGGTATTGATACCCGAAGTTTCAATCTTCACATTCTCCAAAATGATCTTTACATCTTTTGCTGTCGATTGAATACCCCATGACATCACACCCCTCGCCCCGCTTTTAATAATCCCATTTTTAATCGTAACCGTCCCGGCACCCCGTATCCTGGGAACAGAAACAACCGGCTTCCCTGTAGTTGCATTTTCAGTATAGTCAAAAAACGCACTGTGTGCCCGCTCGTACAAATGATCAGTATGACCCATAGGGTGTGTTTCATCTACTATACCAATGCCAACATCCATAGCCGGGCGTATATCAATTTGATCTATAAGGCAATCTGTAACTGCTTTGATACGGACGCGGTACTTGCCGGCAGGCAAACCCTGTAAATGGGCAATTACAAATCCGCCACCCAATCGCACCTGTTTGTTTTCAACCGGACAGCTGACACGTATAGAATCTGAATATTTGGTAATACAACGAACTTGTTTTCCCGTTTCATCTTCCACATACACACTCACTTTCATATCCTTGTTCTTGTCGCCACCACCCTGATGATAATACCTTCCTGTCATTCCACACATGGCATAATAAGAACGATTGGCAATAGGAAGAAAGACATACTCCGACACTAACTCATTGCCGGCTTTCAAGCTTATCAATTTATCACCGATAAATACATGAACATCTTTTGTGTTGACGACTTTTGCCCCGGGTGCCTGGGAAATATCCCAGCCTTTCAACCCTTCTTCAAAACCATAGTTGGTGATGTGTCCGTAATCTCCATCTGCATATGTAATAATATATCCGTTAAGATCTAGCGTAACATCCTTACCGAGAAAAATAGCACTTCGGGCACACGAAATATCCTGAGTGAGCATATAGGTAGCTCCGGGCTGTGAATAACTGCCCGGCTGATCAACAGGTATAACACCTTCAGGCTCATCCAGATGTTCAAGCTGATTAAACTGAGAATATACTTTCGGGCCAATGACTAATGAGATGATAAAAAATACAAGATGGAATACACTTCGAGAAAAGTTACTCATTATAGAAATCTTTTTACTTAACAAATAAATTATCACCTGACAATACTCGTTTCTCAAAATCAGGGCCTACTCCACGGATACGGTTTTCCCTTTCGGTGACAAATGGTTCATGAAGCAATGTAAATGTATTGTGCTTTATTGGAATTGTCATGTTGACTATCGTGCCGGTATTGATGAACAGGTCATTGCTGAAAAACTTGTTATCATGCACATAGGTTGAGTATTTGCCAGGTTCTGCCGCTCCATACTTCATCCATATCAGCATAATGCCGGTTGCCCATTCGCCAGTATCTCCGTAATCGCCATGCCTTGTGTTTTTATAATGCGTGATGCCTATAAACGTATTGTTGTACACCTCATTCATGCCGTTCGGGTCGTAACTGGCGATGTTCAGGGGAGTCGGTGGCACATACACCCATTTCATGTAAATAGTATATTCTGACGGCTTCACTTTTTCAAATTTCCCGTAGAGGGTGTGGGCATCGTTTCCCGTGATCTTAGCTGGAGGCAGATCGGGATTGTACTTTACATAATAATACCTCCACCTGTCTTTCTCCCAATCCTGCGACGGATCCACAAGCTTTTCTGCGTTAATCTCACTTGCTTTCGAGCGGATATACACGCCATTTTCCATCTTATCGGCGGGATCTCCCTTGCCGTCCGAATCAACAGGCAGAGGCTGCGTGATACGAACAAAATTATCATAGACTTTGCAGTTTTTCACCGACCTGCCTTCGAGCTTCACCCCGTGTAGCTCAATGAACCGATGCTGGAACGGTCGGGTCCGGGCCGGGTAATCGCTCAATTGCTGATGACCCTTAGTATCAATGTAATTACTGTAAAACTGCGTGCCATCTCCCTTGGGGTGCACGCTTCGCCCGCAGGACGTGATCATGTTATGATGCACAAGCGATCCTCCGGGAGGAATGATCGCATATCCGTTAACATACTGCTGATGGTGCCGTATATCGTTGTGATCGATCTCGATATTTTTCGCGCTTCTACTGACCACGCGGACATTGATGCCCTTATGACAACCTTCACTAAGGATGTTGTCGTGGATGTGGATATCACCCCCATAGGTATAAACCCGGATCAGGTCATTACCAGGGTAATGGCGACATTCAATTTCTGTCACCCTGCTATAAATATCGTTGTGATGAATCTCTGCCTGGTTAGCATGGCTCATCGTTAAGGGAAATGCATTAGGGAGATGTACATCAGTACTTATACCAAAGATTTCCGTAGGCACCGGACGATCCAGACTGGCAACCGCAGCACTATAGTCCCTGGATCTTTTTCCCTGAACAATTCGACCATTGCAAAGTGTGCTATTACCAGGATCGGCAAACCTGACACCATAAACCTGTTCGTGGGTATCATTTCCAAATACGACTGTATGCCCATCTAGATCAAGGGTAATGCCACTGGCTGCAATCTCAATGGCTGTACCGGAAGCTAAAATATCCTTAGTCACCAAATAATAAGCATCCTCTTTATCCAAAACATAGGGTGTAGAGCCTGACATATCATCCGGAATGCGAATAGCATCCCCTATTCTTTTAGGTATAATTTTAATAATATCACTTTGCATTCTTAATCCTGACTCCTGATCAATCATAACCATCCGGTAATAATAAGATGATCCTGTCTTTAAACCTGTCAGCCTGTGAAAGTGAGCCCACCTGGGGTTCCTCGATATGTGTGTCTGAATGCCCAGATCTTTGGTTTTCCCATATTCAACGTAACTCCTTGCTGAAGCACTGATCTCCTTTAACTGCCAGTAAATGACTGCGGATGATTCGGAAACGAAGGACCATCTGCGAGTAAAACTCTCAGGATTCAATACAGTTTCTCGGAGTGTCTCAAACATTTGATCCCTACTAGTAGAATCAGGATTCGAGTTATTAGAAGTACAAGAAATGAGGAAAAAAATAAATACTCCCGAAAAAATATTAATAAAACGTATATTCCTCATATTATCAATTATTCATGATCTCTAAAAATACTTATTGGGGTAAGCAATAACTAGCTTTCTTTAGTATATTTATTCGGCAAATCTAATAAACTAATGCTTAAGCATATGAGAAATAAGATAATCCTTTTCTTATTGGGAACCATTCTGATTGGATCCTTCAATACAGTTGTAGCACAAAATACAGATAACACAGACAAGCTCGCCATACTCTGGACGAGCGGTGATATTGATGTCGCAGAACGGGTATGCCTGATGTATACCCACGCAGCAAAACAGAACCACTGGTTTGATGAGGTAGTTCTCATCGTCTGGGGTCCATCTGCAAAATTATTGGCTGAGAATGAGGCCTTGCAAAACAAGTTAAAAGCCATGGCAAAAGATGGAGTTATATTGGAGGCTTGCATAGCATGTGCAAATAGCTATGGCGTCACCGATAAGCTAAAAAAAATGGGAATTGATGTAAAAGGAATGGGGATGCCATTAACAGATTATATGAAAAAAGGATGGCATGTTCTGACGTTTTGATTTCAGGAGAAACCCATAACTTTAAGCAACCTTTTTTATATAGCTATGAAAGCCCAAAACACATTACTAACTCAAGTTTACAGACATCTACCTCTGTTTTTCTTAATAGTTCATCTTTTTTCATGCACTTCAACACCTGATCAGCCCAACATCATATTATGTATGGCCGACGACCAGGGATGGGGCGATATTGGATACTATGGCCATCCTGTTTTGAAAACTCCCAATCTCGATGAAATGGCATCCACCGCCCTGCGTTTTGATCATTTTTATGCTGCAGCACCGGTATGCTCGCCCACTCGTGGCAGCGTCATGACAGGACGAAATCCAAATCGTTTCGGATGCTTCTCATGGGGTCGTATGCTACGTCCACAGGAAGTCACCATCGCCGAAGTGCTGAAAAAAGCAGGGTATTCAACAGGGCATTTTGGCAAATGGCACCTTGGGTCGGTTAGAAAGAACAGCCCGGTTAATCCGGGGGCAAGCGGTTTTGATGAATGGTTATCGGCTGAAAATTTTTATGATAACAATCCGGTACTCAGTGAGAAGGGAATTGCCGTTCAGCTCCATGGTGAAAGTTCTATGATAATAGCTGATGCCGCACTGGAATTCATCAAAAAGGAATCTGATTCCGGGAAACCATTTTTTGCTGTCGTATGGTTTGGATCGCCACACAACCCCCACATTGCATCAGAGGAAAACAAACAACTTTACGAAGGACAACTTGAAAATTTTAAGGAATTTTACGGTGAAATTTCCGGCATCGACCAGGCCATGGGAAAACTCCGGAAAGCACTCCGAAAAATGGATATACATGAGAAGACAGTACTATGGTATTGCAGCGACAACGGTGGCCTGCCCAAACTCAGCCGTACCGGAGGACGCAAACATAAAGGATCCATTTATGAAGGCGGGTTGCGCGTTCCGGCCATCATGGAATGGCCAGGTAAAATACCAGCACCCGGATCCGTAAAGATACCCTGTACAACATCTGATATATTTCCCACCATTATAGACATTTTAAATATCGAACAGAATCCATGTCTGCCTCTCGATGGCATCAGTCTTATGCCTGCCATCAATGGAAAGACGGATCATCGTTCACAACCAATAGGATTTTGGCAACGACCGGCAAAAGGGCATAGAATGTCCAGTAAAAATATGATGCAGAACCTACTTGAAGAGCAAGCGAAGGGCAATATAATTGGTGACAGCACTTTACTCAGACTTGATGCGTGGGAGATCAAAACCATTTATTCCACAGATTCATTTCCCGGTCATGCCGCCTGGCTGAAATGGCCCTGGAAGCTCCATAGAATACAAAAAGGGGATTCCATTCATTTCGAGCTTTACAATCTGCTTAAAGATTCTCTCGAAATACATGACCAGTTTGATATTGAAATTCAAAAGTCTGCAGAATTGAACATCGAACTGGAACATTGGATGGAATCTGTTATTAGCTCCCTGAATGGTGAGGATTATTCCAAACAACAATAAACTCGGGCTATTAAAATCATGTTGCTAATATTCAATATTTCTTATATTGAATGGATAAACATGTTTAATTTTTGAAACATAAAATAAATCATAACGCTAATGCTGATTAACCCTATAATAGCGATTACATTTTGCAGTAACGTGTTTTTATATTTCCCCATCACTTTTTTACTATTTAATATCAGGAACAATCCTATAGCAATTATTGGTACAGCCATCATGGATGAAGCTTGTGCCATTATTAATGCATAAATCACATTCCCCCTGAAGAAAACGGCGACAAGCATCCCCGTTAATAAAATGACAGAAGTAAAAATTTTAGGCCATTTATCATTCATTGACCGACCCATACCAAGACTATCCGCCAATAAGCCGCCGCCAATCACAGAATTCACCATTAATGATGAAAAAGCTGCAGCACAAAGTCCAATACTAAAAATTATTTTTGCAAACCCGCCAAATAATGCCTCCATCTGCAGAGCCATGTCAGCGGCTGAGTTAACTACTATTCCTTCCGGGTTTAAGGCCGCTGCCGAAGTAATTATTACAATCCCTGAAATAAGAGCTAAAAGAAAAATCCCAATATATGTATCTTTCAGACTTTTTGATAAATCTTCTTTTTTCCAGCCTTTGTTCTGCGCAAGGTAGGATTGATATATAGCAGCAGACAATGCAAATGAAGTGGCCATTAAAGCGACTATTACTTCCAGGTCAGACATGGAAAAAGTACGAGGTATAAAACCTTTTGCCAAAGGAACAATTTCCGGTTTGGTCATTATCAGATTCACCATAAAAGCAACGATCATGATCATCACAATAGCCATCATCAGTCTTTCCAGAATTTTGTAAAGATTCTTTGCCCAAAATAGAAGTATTAATGCGAGAGGAGTAAAAACAAGAGGCCAGACGCGTTCATCAATACCGGTAATGCCCTCCATCCCGATACCAATACCAAGGTTATTGCCAAATTGAAAACTTGAGGTGGACAGGAATGTGGATATGCCAATTGCAACAGCGAACCAACGGCCATATTTTTCTGCAATTGTCTGAAGAATTGATTTATCATTGACCACTCCAAACCTGGTTCCCATCGAAGCATAAACAATCATAAAAACTGCAGCCACCACAATAACCCAAAGAAATGCATACCCATGCTCAGATCCTATCCGTGAGGCAACTGTAATGCTACCGGGACCTAATACAACAGAGGCAATTATAAAACCCGGGCCAACAGAGTTTAAAGCCTTTTTTATTCTACTTAACATTCCTCTTTTCTCCATTTTGTGCATTAAAAATTATCGTCATCTAGTTTGTGAAGGATTAAAGCCGGTTGTTATAAATTAAAACTTCATTTAAATTGATATGGCAATCCTTTTTAGGATTTGTGAGCTTGATTTTAACTGTATGTTTCTCCGATTTAAGACTATACTTCCAGCATATATCTGTTCGCCTTTTTGTGTGTCCGGTTGGTAAGTTTGCTTTCTCAGATAAAACCTCATCTATATACACCTCAATTTCATGATTATAATTATTATCCGGATTAAGCCCGGATCGCGAACTGCCTTTTACAACAAATCCAACACCCTCAAATTCAAATGTATATTCCGTGTTAACTTCATCCAATTTCCTTTGGCTTTCCCCTATTGGTAATATTTCCACCGGAAAATGATTTGAAAACCCTTTTTCATACTTCACAGCAACCGGTTTTTGCAGTTCTATTTCAATCGTATTATCACCAATTGTACCGCCGTTCCTCTCCACATTTTTTATAGCATGATCAAATCCCATTTTACACACATCATTCAGAGAAATGGTTGTGTATTTAAAATCAATATCTTCAACCTTATCCAGACCTTGCTTCCAATAATCCGGTATGTTTGAGTATCCCAGCATCGTGCCCAGAATACCCGCAGCACTTGCAGGATTACAATCAGAATCCTGTCCGCAACGAGTACTTATATCTATGGTTTTACCATAATCACCATTCCCATATAGCAATCCAATAATGATATAAGCAGCATTTATTTTTGCATCAATATTAAAAGGTTTGAATACTCCACCGGGACAACCAATATCAGATGACCATTTTTTCTCACATTCAAACCAGGTGCTTTTCCAATCACCAGGATATTTTTGATGCCAGCCAATGACGTCTGAAATACATTGGTAAAAGTCACTTTGCTCCGGAATCGATTTTAAGCCCTCCTTTACAATTAACCCGATATCATCAGATACAAAGGCCAGGGAATACATAGCTGCAACATAAACACCTCCATACCATCCATCGCCATAGTTCATAATATGACCAACTTTATCACTTATCTCACTTGCCGTATTAACCATCCCCGGTGACATTAATCCGGCAAAATCAGCTTCTATCTGAAAATCAATATCTTCAGCGTGCGGATTGTTTTCCCAATAACCTGAGGCGGGAGGTTTTATTCCATTCAGAATATTATACCGGGCTGCCTGATTTGCATGCCACAGCTTATAATCTGCATTTGCAAAAGCATTTGCATGAGAAATGGCAGGTGCATCCAGACCTTCTTTTTCAAAAACCTCTACAAATGTTAAGTCCATATAAACATCATCATACAGACCAGGTTGATTGTCATAGTACCATCTCATTCGATCTTCATCCCAAATTATAGGTGTATAATCCTGGATCATTGTTCCACAATATCTAAATTCTGTAGGCCCGCCATAGGTACATCCTATTACCTGTCCGGCCCACCCTCCCTTTATTTTATCTAAGAGAATATCTTTCTGTATTGTAACAGTTTCTGAATACAACAGCGCCGGATTATCGTTCAATTGGCTTTTTTCCTGCTCACAACTTGAAAAAACAATCATGACCACCGAAAAGACGAATGAAAAAGATATTATTTTCATGATTTTATAGTTTATAAATATTGAGTTAACAATCCATTAAATACAAAAAGTGTTTTCGCCCTCAATATTACACTTTTTATGGCATAACTATGATCCATTAACTTTGAAATATGACAAAGAAAAACTAATGTTCACAAAAAAGAAGTGAAAAAAATTATTGCTTACATATTTATCACAAAATGTATCTTCTTACCCTACTGAAAATAAATGATCAATCAACCAGTCATAGGTCCACGTTTGCGCAACCGGGGCAGCGCCATGTCCCAGGCCATGATTCAATAGTTGAATATTTTTCTTTTTTTCCTCACCATAAAGGGCATATACTGGCAATACCGCTTCAATATAGGGCTCACTTTGTTTCCCGTCAGCAGAATCACCACCAATAAGCAAGAAAGGCCTTGGCGCTACCAAAGATAGTAATTCATGATGTTGATGGCCAAAATCATGTATTCCCTTGCCCAAATACCACGGCGCATCCCAATTTGAAAAATCAATACCTACACCTCCTTCATTACTGACAGTAACTTTCACCCTTTCGTCGAATGCTGCCAGATACAAGGCTTCTTTTGCTCCAAGTGAATGACCCATAGCCCCAATTCGATTGGAATCCACTTCATCGAGGTTATCCAGCACATCCACGGCCCGTTGGGCATCAAAAAGCATTTTAGCCATCCCTTTTGAATTGGGGTTTCTTTGATGAAAATGATCGACTTGTTGCTCATAACTCCTGTCACCTTTATCATGCCACAGAAAGCACAAAGGACAAAAAACGACAAAACCACGTTTTGCCAGCTGATAACCAAAATCCACAATTTTACCTTTCTCGACGCCGGC
>Ga0164315_10001542_pt1 | contig 17349 bp, 10 predicted proteins | sample GuaBasSedimGuay6_FD_113737 | JGI IMG/M metagenome (GOLD analysis project Ga0164315, IMG submission 113737) | Subseafloor sediment microbial communities from Guaymas Basin, Gulf of California, Mexico - Guay6, Core 4569-2, 0-3 cm | ecosystem: Environmental > Aquatic > Marine > Hydrothermal vents...
AGCAATTTCCAGCAAGGCATCACGTTCCGGATTAAAGCCGGCCGTTTCCACATCCACCACCACCGGCAAATAGCCCCGAAAACGCTTAGCAATTGGTAATTTTGCCCCTACAGTCAACAAGTGTGTATCTCCAATGTTACAGTTTCCGTATGATTGGGTACCGGTAAAAGTCTGTGTACCGGCTCGCACCACCAGCCCAATAATGATCGGAACACTTTTTGCTTTAGATTAAGTCCCCAATATGTAGTGGGATTGTAAATGGTTTGCAAACTTGGTTTGCAAACATTTTGAGTGCATTTAACCCACAAATGCAAATTAACATACCCAAATCACTTTCCTCAACCCCGAAGGGGTTTTCAGGCTAAAGTTTTTGCGAGCAAAAACTTTAGCCTGAAAATGTGAATAGCCCCAGGTGCAACCTGGGGGCCCCTCCATGGTTTATTAATTACCCATTAGTATTGGAACGCAGATCAAACCCACTCTTATCACATGCCATTTGTGCCACTTTTTCAATATCATAAAACCGACAGGCTTCCATCATCAATCGACATTCAAACCACATATCTCCATCAGCCACTGGCATAAATAAGTCGTGTATATTATCTACCCCTAAGTAAACCGGAACTTCATATTCAATCAATTTCCTAAGAGAGGTAATTGAATTATGAAGTGGTGCAACTTTATCCAATTGTTTCATACTCATAGCGGCTGAGGGACAGATAATAATACCCATCTGTGCTTTTTTTACCAGGCGAATAATTCTTTCTTGCTCTCTCTCACTTTTGGCCGCAATTGATATTGCATGTACCCCCCGGACTTTTCCTTCCATCCCATGTTCTATCGTTTTAATCGCCAATAATTCCGTTTCATTTTCATCAGGATTATTTTCTTGATCAATATGCACATCAACTGTCTTATCTAAATCCTTTGCAAGTGTCATAATGAAATCCAAATGCTTCTCGGGAGTCGGCCGATCCCGAGACGGTAACCCACCAATGACATCTGCAAGTTCACAGGCTTGTTGAAAATACTTTTGAGACTCTTTGTCTATAACACCCTGCAGTGGTTGTACTGCCAATTCCAAATAAATCCGATCCTTATATCTTTCTCTGACTTCAATAGCAGCCTGGATTGGAAGCAGCTTGACGGTACTATCTGCGTCTATAAATGTTCTACAGTGCGTGATCCCTTGGTGGATCATTTTTTCAACTCCCCTGGATATCCGTTCTATTAAATCTTCATGAGTATAATTTTCCTTAAGATACTTATAGAGTTCCCATTTCTTTTGCATATCAACTTGACTTAACTTCAAGTTTTCCATAGAAATAAGATAGGCTTTATCAAAATGAGCATGATAACAAGCAAGTCCACCACTTTGTCTGACCAAATGTAGAAATTCACGCTGAAGATTCCATAATTCAGAAGCCCCGCCTTTGTACTTTAAGAACCCTTCATCATGCTTTCTTAATAAATTGCCCATTGTGCCAATGGCAACATCAACATCGGTTATGAGTGGAATTGCGTTTTCAATACATAAGCCACGAATCAGATTACTATCAGTTGTCTCATCATAATCATAGTTGCCGGTAAGTATGTTAATGACCAGATCAAAGCGATTATCTTGCAAAAAAGAGCGTATATTGGGTTCTTTTTTGTCGGCAATTTTATAAAGTTCTTGATTTTGAATGTGGTTTTCATTAAGAAAACGGCTTGTCCCATGAGTCGCAAAAATAGACACATCCAACTTTAACAAATCTCGAATAGCCGGAAGCATTCTTAATTTGTCATCTCTATGCCCGGCACTGATGAGGATGTTCTTTTTGGTTTGATGGCCCAAAAGTTTTAAATTGAGGGTCAATATTTCAGTGGTATTATCCAGCGTCATAATTTTCAGTCACCTGCTGTCAATTATCAGTTATCAGTTCAGTTATCAGGAGTCCAAACTTTAGTTTGGGTGCCAGCCAAGTTAAAACTGGCCGACTCCTTTAGCGTTCAAACCCAGAAAATGGGAATGCGCCCGTTCCATAAATATTCTAAATTATCTCATTGAGTTTTATGGTAGGGGATATCGCAGTGCGTATCCATAAAGCATTTAATCCTTAAAGCTCAATTACTTACTTAAAAAAAGGTTGAGCCTCGCGTTTAAATAATTATAATGAACCTTACTTTTAACAATTTCAAGTGACAGATCATCCATAAATATTCTAAATGATCTGTGATGTTTGGTTCATTATGAACTCATTTATTTTTAAATCAACGGGTTATAAAATTATACAGTGCGTCAAAAAAAGCGGTAAACAAATATCTCATCATACTTTTGTTCATTATGAACGAAATTTTGAAACATCAAATTTCAAGGCATGATGATATTTTCTTTCACAGTTTTCAAGGGCAAAACCGTAAAGCGTTTCCAAAACGCTTTACGGTTTCTACTGAAAAACATTATATATATCGTCATTTAGTAGTAGTTACTCTATACTATTTATTAATTCCCTTCAAGTCAAAACTTCAGTGGTAAACAATGTTCTACTGACGGGTAGCAGGAGTCGGCCAGATTTATCTTGGGCCTTCCAAACTAAAGTTTGGACTCCTGAGCCAAGTGCCAAAACTTGACGGGAATATTTGAAAAGACACACCTAATCCACTGTTTTTTTTGTAATGATAGGTGGTTCAGGTACCACCTTAAGCGTAGGGTGGCGACAAAGGGGGGGGGTATGGCATTTTATTTAGTGGTATTGCCCTAACATTGTTATTCCAAGGAATTAGAGATTAGGAATTAGGATTTGTAAATTATAAAGCCACAAAAACCAGAAAGAAAACGGGTAGAAAATTCGCCCAAATCTACCCAGACATTTGCAAATAAAGAATAGCGAATAAACCACTTTATATTTCATTAAGTTATAAGTGAAGTGCACAAGGGTGCATTCCCATTTTCCAGGTAATCAATGTAACTCATTGATTTTGACTCCGCTGCCTTATAGACACCTCAAAATAAAGTCTGTTATAAATCAATAACTGAAAAAAATCCTGAAAAGGGCTTGCGCGGGGGATTGCCTCTACAATAATGAGCATGTAGGGGCAATCCTTTCGAGGCAAAAGTTTTTGTTTTTGCGCGCAAAAACTTTTGCCTCGAATATGGTTGCCCCCGATATTTTTGAAGGGTGCCGAAAAAAATGATCCGTTTTTTGGGAATGCGCTCAGTGCTGAATCTAATTGTGGTTTCAAAAAAATTTGTTATCCGAGCATAAGACATGCACATTGTTTTTATATTTATTCGCTATTCGTGGCTCAAGATTCACAAGTTGCAAAAACTGCGAAAGTATTGAATTTACAGCAAGAATAGATTTTTCTATAATGGTTTTTCATCAGTGGGACGACAAATCATGAAATACTTAAGGTGGTTTCTTGTCGCCCACTTATAATGTTCATTAGTTCCCAGGGCGCAGCCCTGGGCTTTAATAAAGCGCCCAGAAAGGGCTGAGTAGTTACAAATACTTAAGGTTTAAATGCCTTGGTTTGGTGGAACTGTATTGTTCAAGTTCACACACAAAACTTGGTTTCTTGTCGCCCACTTATAATGTTCATTAGTTCCCAGGGCGCGGCCCTGGGCTTTAATAAAGCGCCCTTTCAGGGCTGAGTAGTTACTAAAAATGACATTGTGCCATTGTGGTTTATATGACTAATCAATGCGTGATGAAACGATTTATGGGACTTCTTATAATGTGACGTGTATCATTTGGCAACGATCATACTTGGGATTTATCCTTATAACACTATGTTTATGAAGTAGTGGGGCATTTTAACCCTTTTGGTTAAGGGATATAGCTTTAATAACTTACGTTTGAAGTGAAATCAATAGCATCAATGAGTTATAGAGAAAAGTTAAAAGTTTTGCATGAATTGTAAGCTATTAATTTATAACTTGACCATGGAGTGTGACTTCGATTTGATGTAGATAATGCTAATGTAGGGTGGGCAACTTCTTTACAAAGCCCACCATACCCCACGATATGTGGGTAATAAAAGGAACTTTGCTGGCCACCGCTTTACATCAAGCGGAGGTCACACTCTGACCATGCGATTACCTTCGTTTCAGATGATGGTAAAAATGAGACATTATACCGATTTAATTATTAAGTGATTGATTTTATGACATTTGTGTGAATGCTACTTTTGGCAAATCAATGGTTTACGTTAAATAGGTATAAAATGATTAATCCCTAATCTCTAAATCCTAATTCCCATAAGTGAAAGATGTTGCATGCCTTATACTATTTTATCTTGTCTTCCTTTACTCGGCTAAATTAGAATGAATTTGACCAACCCCTTACAGCAACCTCAAAAACCAGATGAGATGCCCCCTTCTTATGTGCCGTTAAAGTACACTCTGATGGGCTCTTTTTTATTATTGATTATTCCCATCCTGATTGCCATGTCGGTGTCTGACTATTTAAATGCCAAAAGTGATTTGGAAAACGCCCATAAGATGCTACAACAACAAACGGAAAATAATATTGTCAATGCGATTAAATTGGTCGATGCCGGGCATAAAGTATTGGAGAAATTTATCGATGATGAGATGAAAGATGCGTTTGTCACTTTTATTGATGCCTATCAAATAGCGAGGCGCGCACCTTCAAGAATGGATCTTGATGATCTCAAAAGACAAATGGGTGGCAAAATGGATTTGTATATCATCAATGCTGAAGGCATTGTTGAATACACAACTTATACCAAAGATTTAGGACTTGACTTTAAAACATGGCCTGATCTTTTCGCCGTTCTAACGAAAATCCGCCAAAAAAATGAATTTGCTAATGGCGGGTTTGCTACGGAAGCGCGTACCGGCAGTATCAGAAAATTTGCTTACATGCCAACCCCAGATCATAACTATTTGTTGGAATTAGGCTTGAGATCCAATGAATTTGCGGGTTTGATGGAAGGACTCAATATTGTAGAAATTACCGCCCGACTCAAAACCCTTAATCCCTCCTTAAATCAAGTGAGGATTTTTAGCCGGCATGGCTATTCATTAGCTGAGCCCAATTACAAGCCCGATCCTGCCACAGCACAAATTATTCAGACTGTCTACGACACCAAAAAAACTCACGAAATAGAGGATAAGGCCAGAAAACGCTATACGCGCTATATTTTTGTCAATTTAAAAAACGAGAACATTGCTCTTGGTTCTGATCCCAGTAGAGTGATTGAACTCGTCTATAACACGAGACTGATAGATGAAGGTTTACACAGAACCGCTTCGTTTCATTTTCTGTTGAGCGTTATTTCCATTGCGTTAAGTATTATTTTTACCATCATCATTTCAGCTTGGATTACCAAGCCAATTCAAAGCATTGTCAATAGTGTCAACATTATTGCCGAGGGCCAGCTTTCACACCACATTGAGGTAGAAGCTAACAATGAGTTAAAATTGCTTAAACAAAGTATCATCAAGATGGTCAATAGTATCTTGGCCTCTATCAAAAAGATTGAACAGCAAAACAATGAATTAACCAAACTCGACAAACTAAAAGATGATTTTCTCTCGAATACCTCGCACGAATTGCGTACCCCCATCAATGGTATTATCGGTATTGCTGATTCGATGATTGATGGTGCGGTGGGTATCTTGCCACCAAAAGCGAATGAAAATTTGTCCATGATTGTGCTTAGTGGTAGACGCTTGTCCAATTTGGTCAATGATATTTTAGATTTTTCTAAACTCAAGCATAAAAATATCATTCTACAAATTAAACCGATAGAAATCAAAGTCGTCACTGATGTGGTTGTGACTTTAAGTCAACCGCTGATTGGTTCTAAGGACATTCTACTTCGCAATCAGATAAAAGATGATCCGCCCGTCGATGCGGACGAAAATCGTGTGCAACAAATTTTGCATAATTTGGTGAGCAATGCGATTAAATTCACCGAATCGGGTACTGTGGAAATTTCTTCAGCGGTGTATAATGAACACCTAATCATTACTGTCAGTGATACCGGGGTTGGCATTCCACCCGACAAAATCGACATCGTGTTTAACCCATTTGAACAAGCTGATGGCTCAATTGCTAGAGAATATGGCGGTACCGGTTTAGGCTTATCAATCACCAAACAACTGCTTGAATTGCATGGTGGTGAAATCAGTATTCAATCAACAATGGGAAAAGGAACAACTGTTAGCTTTACTTTGCCGCTCTCTAAAAACCCGCCGGCCGCTTTTTCCAGCGATATGACGGCTATGCTGAGTCGCACCCGCGATGTACAACCTATTCAAATAAGTATTGAAAGTGAAGAAGAAGCCTTTCCTGAACCACAGCCTAAGAGTGTCACTTCAGCGCGTGAATCGTTTCATGTACTCATTGTCGATGACGATCCAGTTAATTTACAGGTACTAGAAAATCAATTGCGCATAGAAAATTATGCCATTACCAGTGCCCAGAATGGTCATGAGGCCTTAGAAGCCCTTGATAACGCTACTTATGCGATAGTTTTGTTGGACATTATGATGCCCAAAATGTCCGGGTTTGAAGTGTGTAAAATCATCCGTGAAACTTATCCACCCAACCTGTTGCCCATTATTATGCTGACAGCCAAAAATCAGGTGTCAGATTTGGTGCAAGGCATGGAAGCCGGCGCGAATGATTATTTGACCAAACCGTTTTCTAAAGGTGAACTGATTACTCGTATTAAAACCCATATTCAATTGTCGTGTGTCAACATTGCCTACAGCAAATTTGTGCCATTGGAATTTTTGCAATTGTTAGAAAAAGACAGCATTGTTGATGTCAGACTGGGCGATCATGTGCAAAAACAAATGGCGGTGTTGTTTGCGGATATTCGTTCATTTACAACCTTGTCAGAAAACATGTCACCTAAAGAAAATTTTGATTTTATCAATGCTTATTTAGGCCGTGTCAGCCCGGTGATTCGCAAGCATCATGGTTTTATCGACAAATATATAGGTGATGCTATTATGGCTTTGTTTCCAGAAAGTGCCGATGATGCAGTGCAAGCTTCGATAGAAATTCACCAACAATTAGTCACGTTCAATCAAGAAAGAGAAAAACAACTGATGCAGCCGCTCAAGATTGGTATTGGCTTGCATATTGGCACACTCATGCTGGGTACCATCGGCGAAGAAAAGCGTATGGAAGGCACGGTGATTTCGGATGCTGTTAATTTGGCTTCACGTTTGGAAGGGCTCACCAAAATGTATGGTGCCTCCATCCTTATCAGTGAGGAAATATTGGTGAAATTAACCAACCCAGCACAATACCACTATCGCTTTCTTGGTAAATTTCGTGTAAAAGGCAAACAAGCACCTGTGCATGTGTTTGAAATCATTGACTCAGAACCAGAGGAGGTGAAAGTTAAGAAAATAGCACTCAGATCAATGTTTATTCAAGCGATTGACGCTTATTACCACAAGCAATTTAAACAGGCAATCAAACAATTCCAGCAGATTTTAACGGAACTGCCGCAAGACAAAGCTGCTCATTTTTATTTGGAACGTTGTGAGTATTATCTTGAACAAGGTACACCCGATGATTGGGAAGGTATAGAAGCACTCGAACAAAAATAATGGGGAACTACGCAAAAGTTGGAGCGATGCTGTCAACTTTTGCGTAGAGTGGGAATTATCCTTTCCCTTTTATCTTTGAACCGTTCCCCTTTTTCTAAGCTCATTAATGGAAGACAACTTTGAAAACACAACGACCAGACAAACCATACCACTACACAATGGTATGCTTCAGCATGACACTGCTGCTGGCCTTACTGAATCAGCCCTTATTGGCGTTTGACACACCGGGCCGCGAGCATCAGCCTTTTGAGAGGCCTTCCTTTCAACCGCTTGAAGAAAACAAACCGGCTCTGGAACTACCTCCACTGCCTGAATTGCCACCGATTCCCCAAGACGACACGTCGATTTCTTCAGTGGCCCGCATCAAAGTCAAGCAATTTAAGTTCGAGGGTAATCACGTTTTTTCTAACGAAGAACTGGCAACGATGACGCAGGATTACCAAAACCGCGAGCTGTCCCCCGAACAACTACAGGAGGTCAAAAACCAAATTACCAGCCGCTACAATGAGGCGGGATACATTAACTCGGGTGCCATTATTCTTGATCAACCGGTAAGCGATGGCATCGTAACCATAACAATTATTGAAGGCGAACTCTTTCAAATCGACATTTCTGGCAATAAGCGGCTGCGTACCTCCTACATCGAAAAGCGTGTGAGAGGCGCCGGTGCGGCTGCGCTTAACATCAACCAATTACAAGAACGCCTGCAATTACTGCAACAACGGCCCATGGTTGAACGCATCCATGCCGAATTGAAGCCGGGCGTTAAACTGGGGGAAGCCATTTTGGACCTCGGCGTTTCCGAAGCCAGCCCTTATCGACTCCAATTCAATTTCAACAACCATCGCTCTCCAAGTATCGGTGCTTATCGAGGCGAAATAGAAGCTTGGCATCATAATTTAAGTGAGTGGTTGCCGGGAAAAGGATGGGGTGACATGCTCTATCTTCGCTTTGGGTTAACCGAGGGGCTGAAGGACTATACCATGAGATACGAGTTACCCCTCAATCGTTACGATACCACTTTGACTTTCGATCTAGAACGCAGCGACTCCGATGTTGTTGAATATCCCTTTAGTGAACTGGATGTTGAAAGCGAAGCGAATACTTACGCTATTACATTGACCCATCCGGTGCAATATTTCAAAAGACCAGACCAATCATTGGATTTGGCACTGAGATTGGAGAAACGCGACAGTAAAACCTTTTTGTTAGGACGGCCCTTTTCCTTTTCACCCGGTGTCCAAGAAGGTGAAAGTCATCTCTCCGTGATACGTTTTTCTCAACAATGGCTCAAGCGTAGCTATAATCAAGTGTTTGCAGCTCGTTCGAGTTTTAACTTTGGGATAGATGCGCTTTCATCTACGGTTAATGATGATGGTTCCCCCGACAGTGAATTTTTCACTTGGTTGGGACAATTTCAATATGTCCGGCGGTTAGACGATTATTTTGACTTTGAACCCATCAAAATGAGCCAAATCATCTTTCGCACCGACGTTCAATGGGCAGAACAAGACTTATTGCCCTTAGAAAAACTCTCCATTGGCGGTGTCTCAACCGTGCGTGGCTATCGAGAAAACCTACTCACACGCGACAGCGGCTTTATCAGCTCTTTAGAATGGCGTATTCCCGTTATGAAATGGCGATTTCTGAGCAAAGAACCTGAAGACGGCCAAGTGGAAATTATGCCATTTATAGATTATGGGCGCTCTTGGAACGCTGACAGTGGCACACCAGAGCCGAAAGACATTACCAGTATTGGCTTAGGCTTTAACTGGCGCCCTAATCCAAACATGAACGCCCAAGTGTATTGGGGCTACGCACTGCGCGATATTCCGGACCCAGACGATAAAGACTTACAAGATGACGGCGTACATTTTGAGTTCAGTGTGTGGTTCCCATAAGAACAGCCAGGGGGAATCCTAAACATGTAGTGATGTTACGGATGCTATCCCTTCTTAGGGATAGTATCCGTTTGGACATCATCACTACTTCTACAGGACGACCCAGCCAGGTAGTTACACTGGCTTTAATAATACGCACCTTTGGTGCTAGATTTTAAAGCCCCTTTGGTGCAAAATTAATATAGCCAGTGTAACTACCTGGAACTTTTTCATAATTCACAATTTTCACCACCCCAGGTATGGCCCATAATCGTTATAAACGATCCTCTTACGGAGAAACCAAATCATGACATTCCATCGCTCATTCCAGTTTTCCTTAATCATATTCCTCTTTATGCTAAATTGGCAAACCCAAACCTTTGCCGATACTTCCCAAAGCTTTCCGCCCCCACTGGCAGACACGACCACTATCACCACGGTAGCTGGACAGCTTGGCAGCACTGGCTACGCTTGTTCAGCTGAACAAACCCAGCGGTATCGTTATCGACAATGCGGGCAACTAAGTACTGAAGCACAAATTATCGGATATGACAAAAAGTTTCGCAAAGTGCGAAGTGAAGCTTTCGACTGAAGACGATTTTAATGGTGGAGTCCAAACGAGGCTAAAGTTTCGCGAAGCGAAACTTTAGCCTCGTTTTTAGTTTGGCATTGGCGTAATCAACTTATTGCCTTCCACAACAAAACTTGTATTTTTTGCCACTTCCACAAGGGCAGGGTTCGTTTCGGCCCACCTTTGGAGTGGTTACCTGCGGCACTTCCCGAACATCAAGTGTCACGTCTTTCTCAAATTCATTGTCTCCTTCATCCACATCGAATACCTTGGTTTTTATCTGGTCAAGATGTACGACTTTAAATGTTTGCGCGTCAAACGTTATTGCAAAAAGAATGAAGGCAATAACAAAAGAGGCACCTATACAAAGCACGGAAGCTTGAAATAACGTGAGCGAAAACATAAAGGAAAGGAGGTATCCGGCTCCAACGAATAGAGCAGTCGATACCGTTATTAAAACGACGACAAAAAACAGAAAACTGAGTACTTTTATCATTGCAGGCACTATAATATCTCCTAACATAAAATTCGTTATATCGTTTTTCAGATAAATCATTTTAGTTAGAAACCTTCAAGGTTTCCGAAACCTTGAAGGTTTTGTCCTAAATATTTTTCTGAACGTCTATAAAAAAGGAAACCACGAGAACAGCATATTTAAGGTTTAAATATAATACGCTTTTTCCTCTAACAAGTACAACTTCTTTCCTGATTTGACGGATTGCTTGATAACTGATAACTGATAACTGATATAGAAATGTTCTTCAATACTCATCCATTAAATGATAACCAACAAACCAATGCGGTTTATATCTATAAAGTCTACACAGATATCTGGATCGAACAACAGGGTTTGTCTTCTCTAATGACTCCACAACGGAAAAGGGCGTTATTGTGGGAACTCGCTGTAAAAATGTATAAGAAGGGCGGCGATTTTTCTTTACATTATTCTCAATTAAGCGAACCTAAGCCTGAATTTTTCCAACAACCGATTGGCAACAGTCAGGGTGACGATTATCTCAAAGATGAGATAACAACTTGTACGTTCTTAACTCGTGATCTGTCAGGCCATTATCATTTTATCCAAAAACCTTTTATGGTCTATTTTTTAGCAGAATATTTGTTTGACTGCATAAAAAACCATCAAGTCGGTTTACTGGAATACTCTGAAACCAATGACGAGGTAAAATCTTTCATAAAGATGTTTATTTCTGTCAATAAACAGACGTTAATGTATTTAGATTTATCTCATCTTCGGTTAGATCACATCAACTTAAAAGAAGCCTCTCTTGCCGGGGCAAGGCTTAATAAAGCCAATCTTGAAGGCGCGAATCTTGAAGGTGCCAATCTTGAAGGTGCCAATCTTGAGGGCGCGAATCTTGAAGGTGCCAATCTTGAAAGGGCCAACTTTGAAGGCGCGAATCTTGAAGGGGCCAGTCTTGAAGGCACTAATCTGAAAGGGGCAAAACTTGGCAGTGCTAATTTGAAAGGGGCTAATTTGAAAGGGGCTATCAGCTTTTGGAACCCGTTGAAAACCAATCTGATTGGGGCAACACTTGAAAGAGCCAATCTTGAGGGGGCTAATCTTGAAAAAGTCCATTTGATAGGGGCTAATTTTGAGGGGGCTAATCTTGACGGAGCCAGTTTAAAAGAAGCCGATCTGAAAAGGGCAAAACTTGAAGGTGCCAAAAATCTTAACAAAGCCAATCTGACTGGGGCAATCTTTGAAAACACGCTTGAAGGTATTGCTCTCAAAGACGTTGATTTGATTGCAAAACTTGAAGGAACCAAAAATCTTGACAAAGCCAATCTGATAGGCGCAAAACTTGACGGAATCAACCTTGAAGGTGCAAGTCTAAAAGGAGCCATTCTGAGAGGGGCAAAACTTCAAAACGCGAATTTGAAAGGTGCGGTTCTAGAAGGGGCAAACCTTGAACAAGCAAATTTGACACAGGCAACACTTGAAGGTGCAAACCTATCGCGAGCCAATCTGAGAAGAACCACCTTTGCAAAAGCAACGCTTAAAGGAGCCAATCTAAGAAAGGCAAATCTAACCGGCGCTAATTTCAAACAGGCTAAGCTTGGATGGAAAAATCGTGTCTTCATTTGGATTAGCCAACTTTTTAACAAGTGAACATGGGGTGCAAGTGAACCTAGAACGAAGAACCAAACAGGAAGCATTTTATGGCAAACAATGATTTTGAAGCAGAATCACCGGTGAATTACGAACAAAAATGTTTGTGTGTGCTGGTGTTAGATGTGTCAGGTTCAATGTCAAATCCAACATCAGGCAGAGAACCGATTGATGAACTGAACCAAGGTTTACAAGCCTTTTATAATGAAATCAAGGCCGATGCAACCACTGCCAACCGATTAGAAGTTGCCATCATAACGTTTCATAGTGAAGTAAAATGCGAGTTAGAACCGGCACTGGTTGAGAATTTTACGATGCCTCGCTTGACAACCAAAGGCTCAACTAAGCTGGTTGATGGCGTTAAAGAGGCGATAGCAAAGGTTGAAGCAAGGAAACAATGGTACAAAAACTCAGGACAGCCTTACTATCGGCCTTGGATAATTGTGATCACTGACGGTGAGCCAGACAGCGATCAAGATGTCAATGGTTTAGCAGAAGAAATTCGATTAGCGACAAGTGATGATCAAATCCAAGGTAAAAAATTTGCATTTTTGGCGGTTGGGGTACAAGGGGCTAATATGAATACCCTCGAAAAAATTTCAGATCCAAAGATGCCACCACAACGACTCGAAGGCCTGAAATTTAGTGCTTTCTTCAAATGGCTGAGTGCCAGTATGACGACTGTCACCTCTTCTAAACCTGGACAACTGGTTAATCTTCCGCAACCTGGTTGGACACAAGGTTTTAAGACGTAGGGAAAGGGGAGCGGAGAAAGGGAAAGCTTGCGTAGGGTGGGCAATGTATTGCCCACCTTCGTAGGGTATTTTGGTGAGCAACGCCCACTTGACAAACAAACTTGACATCAAATGGAGAACACACTCTTCCAAACAAACTAACAAAGGTCAAAAAAATCTTGTCTCAAAAAACGAATAACTCACCAACTGAGAAAGCCGAATCGGTGGAAAACCACACCGTACCTTCCAAAGCACTTGATGATAAAGCTGGGGATAAATGGTGGGAGGATAAATGGTGGAAAACTACGCAACGACAGATCCAGAAAAAAACCGAACGTCAAATAGATGACAATCTGATAAAAGTTTTCGGTGATGCTCAAAACACCACCAACCATTGTAAAAAGACTGTCGAAAATACCGCTGCGCCTTCTGGCTCTGTGGATGAAAGTAAAACCACCACTGATACTGTAGAAAATGCGTTGCTTGAAGAACCTAAAGCTGAGGAAACCAAACCGACAATAACAAATGTCACGACTGAAACTGATTCAAAAACCGGCAACGAAACAGAACCTGACACGGCCGAAAAAAAATGGTTTGTGATAGGGGGAACGGTTATTGGTCAATCGCATATTGACAGTCAATTACCTTGCCAAGATAGCCACTATTATAAAGAAATTGCTAATGGTTGGGGAATTGCTATTGTCGCCGACGGTGCCGGTTCTGCAGCCAATTCTCATCTAGGTTCAGAATTTGTCGCAAAAACAGCAGCGCAAGCATTTAACCAATTAGTCACAAACCAAGAATGGCACATAAAAAATCAATTACCATCAGAAAACAACTGGCATGTTCTGGCCACGGAAACGCTAAAAACCGTCAGAATGACGCTTGAAAATTATGCGACTCAGAAAAAGCTAGAAAGCAAATCACTTGCTTGTACTGTCATTATCGTGATTTATTCACCCATTGGCATTCTAATCACGCATATCGGAGACGGTAGAGCCGCTTATTGTAATTTGTCCAATGAGTGGAAACCTATGATGAGGCCGTGGAAGGGCGAAGAGGCAAATGCCACCGTTTTTATGACTTCTGCTATTTGGAATAATAAAGAGATAAATCCGTTTATAGAAAGTCGAGTGATTAATGAAAGGCCGCTCGCTTTCACGCTGATGTCAGATGGTTGCGAAAAGGCTTCCTTTGAATGTAGTCAATTTGAGTCCTCTACCAACAAATGGTCAGATCCAAATAATCCTTATCCTAAGTTTTTTCAACCACTGGTAAATACTTTAAAGAATCTGGAAAAAGCGGGCACACCGGTTGATGAAGTACAGGCAAAATGGCAACATTTTCTTAATAATGGGAATCAAACCTTAACAGATGAACCCGATGACAAAACCATGGTACTTGGTGTTTTAATTGAATGTGAACTTGGTAATGGGTAATCATAGCAAGATTATCAGGAGTACAAGGCGTACCTTGTACGAAAAACAATCTTCTCAGGAGTACAAAGCGAACTTTGTACGAAAAATAAATCTTCTCAGGAGTACAAGGCGTACCTTGTACGAAAAACAATCTTCTCAGGAGTACAAAGCGAACTTTGTACAATAGGGCCGCGTATGTATGTTATCAGAAGTACAAGGTTCGCCTTGTACTCCTCTCCAGATGATAGAATTAAACAATCGTTATGCCCCTATACTTTAAAACTTCACAAAACCAAAAAATTAGGGTTCAAGATACCCCGTTAAGTAACGCCGGTGCTGAAGGGCAAGTCCATCGGATTCTGGCACCCTCTTCGTATCAGAATCACTGTGTAAAAATTTTTCACCCGCCTAAGCGCACGCCAGAATGTGAGCAAAAAATCGCCTATATGGTAAACCATCTACCCTCAGAATTAAAAGGTGAAACTTATATGATATGTTGGCCTACAGAATTAATCTATCAAAATGGACAATTTGTAGGTTTTATCATGGCCTTGGCATTTGAGGGTAGTCTTCAAATATATGAGCTATGTCGGCCGATTCTGAAAAATAACTTGCCCAATGAATGGCATAAATTTGATTTAACAACCGATAATGGGGTTATTTTAAGGCTTAAACTTTGTGTCAACATCGCAATTGCTGTACATAAAATTCACAGCCTGAATCATTATGTGTTGGTGGACATGAAACCTCAAAATATGTTAGTCACTGAAGAGGGTAAAATTTCAATTATTGACTTAGATTCCATTCAGATTGCTAATAACTCAAACTTAGAACCCGTTCAAAGTGTCAATGGTTCAAAAGTCTCAACCGTGATTCATCCAAGTCATGCCGTCACCGCAGAATATATCCCACCCGAAGGCTATCAAAATAACTGGCATCCCTCAAAAAACTATATTCCTATCTCGTGGGATAGATTTTCAATGGCGGTCATATTTTATGAAGTCTTATTTGGTTTACCGCCCTTTTCGGCCACTTATGGAGAACAATATGCAGACTGTGACACGATACCAGATAAAATTCAAAATGGCTTGTTTCCCCATGGCTCGAAATCAAAATATATCACCTGTTTACCAAAATGGCATCACAATTTTCAACAGATTCCTGAACCCTTAAAAATACTTTTCTTGAAGGCTTTTGAAGAGGGGCATCATAAACCAAGTGAGAGGCCGAGTGCGGAAATTTGGGGGCAAGTGCTTTTTAGAGAAATCACCCAGCTACAAACCTGCAAGCATTATCAAATCAGGCCGACAACGCAGAAAAATCAACACCTAACCGGATTTCACAACGATTTTAACAATCTAAAAGACAGAACCCATGCGTTATATTCACGCATGGTTCTGCTTATAAAAAACGCATTTTCGTCTTTATCGTCTTCTTTATTAACCCTATTTAACAATTACTTTAACTAACCATTTAGGCTAATTTCAATAAGTTTGATTGTTCGAGCCTTGAAACAGGAGTCCAAACTTTAGTTTGGGATAGCCAAGATAAATCTTGGACTCCTGCACAACCCCAAAGGGGTTGAATTTAAGTTTAACTTTCACTACAAGGAATTTGAGTGGTTTCCCAAGTCGGGTTTTTGCGACTGAGCCATCCAATCAGCTTGAGATTGGTTGTGGTTAAGTGATTGTTGTCTAATTTGATGACACCAAAATCACCCATATCCATTAATGAAACTGGCAACTCTCCACACAGTTCGTTGTTGTCCACAATCAGATATCTCATATTCCCCAGGGAAGCCGGGATAACACCACTGAGTTGGTTGTTGGACAAATGCAGCAATTTCAATTGGTTCAAATTGCCCAGAAACGTTGGAATAGGACCGATGAGTTGGTTGCCACCCAAAGTGAGTTGTTGCAAATGCGTTAAATTCTCCAAAAAATCAGGAATGCCCCCCTGGAATTGATTGTTGCTCAGCGCAAGTATTTCCAAATCAGTCAAGTGCCCTATAAACTCAGGAATAGGACCGCTGAATTGGTTATCGGACAAAATAAGCCGCTGCAACAGATTCAAATTGCCCAACGATGCCGGAATAGAGCCACTCAGTTGGTTATTGGACAAATAAATAAACTGCAAAGTCTCCACGTTTCCCAAACTGTCAGGGATAGCACCGCTGAGTTGATTGTTGGACAGATAGAGAAACTGCAAACGGTCATAGTTACCCATATCAGGGAGAGAACCGCTCAATTGGTTGTCGTCCAAAATGATAGACACCAAACGTGTGACCTTACTCAGAGATTCTGGTAAAGGCCCGCTGAGTTGGTTGTTGTACAACCAAAGTTTTCTCAACTGCCAAAGACTCCCTATCCACTCAGGGAGTGGGCCGCTGAGTTGGTTGTTGCCCAGAGAGAGTACCCATAAACTGCTCAAATTCTCCAGCGAATCCGGGAGGGTGCCTTTAAGTTGGTTGTCAGGCAAGGCCAGTGTTTTGATATTTCTTTCCTCCGCCGTTTTGTCACTACCGTGACATTCTATGCCCTTCCAATAGCAGGGAGTATTGCTCACATTCCAGCCGGTGTTGTCTTTCCAGTGACGGCCATCTGTCTTTTTATAAAAGTCGATAAGGGCCTCACACTCGGTTTGAGGTATCTGATTGACAACAGTGCAGTCAGTTGCCGCTTGTGCTAATGGCGGGCCACTTAACAGTAAAACCAATATTATCAGCAAGATATAATGCTGTGGTTGGTGTGTATTTGACATGGTATTTTTTCCTTGATGTGATTGATAAATTCAAAATAACAGCGACAATGAGACGCTTTTTTTGGTAAATGGTTTTCTGTTGGTGTGGTTTATGACGTCCATTCGCTATTCTGAAAATGGTATTATGGTAACATAAATTGGGTCAAGTATAACCAATTCAAGTACAGCAGATTGACGGATTGTTCGGATTGATTTCACTCTCGCAATAACGACAAGGTTTAATTTCTCAGGAGTACAAGGCGAACCTGGTACGAAAAAACGGGATTATTTCTC